>OGNM01000765.1_pt1 | contig 16725 bp, 11 predicted proteins | sample 1573441 | NCBI WGS metagenome assembly OGNM01 (sample SAMEA2581915, study PRJEB24529) | metagenome | biome: Human gut stool | place: China | collected 2011
TGAGGGCAATCTGCCGGGCACGTATCATGGTGTCATGCTCGCGTCCCTTGGCTTCATTATATTTGTCCATATCTACCTGCTTGGCTTTGCGATAGATGCGCTTGATATCAGCCTCAGACTTGATGTTAGCTTTTCGCATTTGTAGCGGAACAAGGCGTCCGGTTAGGGTCACTACACCGATGTCATGTCCAGGCGTTGCTTCTACGGCCACGATGTCGCCCTTTTCAAGAGGTATATGGTTGCTATTGCGGAAATATCCTTTGCGGGTATTCTTGAACTGAACTTCTACCAGGTCGCTTTCTTCTCCGTTTCCGGGAATGTCGGCCAGCCAGTCGTAGGTGTTCAGTTGCTTGTCTTGCCTGCCGCAACTTTTGCAGCAGAGACTTCCGCTTCCGTTATGTAGTTTAAAATCCATTTTTTTATTTATGATTGAGATTACTACTATATATCTGATTTCTACTGTTTCAGTAGAACTATCATTTTCAATGAAAAATCAAAGAAGACCATCCTTGCATTTACATTTTGCTCAATATGTATCTGCGCTTCGCTCAATTCATCCATCATTCCCATTACATTCCGTTCGTTGATAAAAGGGGCGAAGCGAGTGGCAAAGTTTTGTTCGGGCAAAGTCATGTAACTCATCTCTTTGCAATGCAGGTTGTAGATGAAATTCTCGCGTATCATACGCTGGGCGTATGTCAGGAAGTTCTTCTGTCGTTCGCGTCCCATGCCTGCCAGTTGCTCACTCCATTGCTTCATTTCACGTATCTTCCGTTGATAGGAAAGACGCATGAGGCTGACAAAGAGTTCAAAGAACAGTTCGTTTTCTTCGTTCAGGTGAATGGTTTCCAATGCTTTGATAAAGTCACCGTTGGCAAGATGCGCCAAGGTGAAACTATCATTAGGACGTACACCGTATTTCTGTTGCAAGGCGTTGGCAATATCCGTTTCTTCTATTTTACGGATGTTGAAACGTTGCGTACGGCTCAGGATTGTCGGCAGTATCATATCCGGAGTTTCGGATATCAATAAGAATACAGTTTTTTCGGGAGGTTCTTCCAAAAGCTTCAATAACTTATTGGCACAAACTACGTGCATTTTCTCCGGTAGCCAGACGATAGTAACCTTGTAGCCACCTTCGCTCGATTTCAGGCTGAGCTTGCGTACTATCTCGTCACTCTCCTTTGCATAGATGATGGCTTGCCCGTTTTCAGCATCCATCTCATTTAGCCAGTGGTTAAGACTGAAATAAGGGCTGTTCAGCACTAGATGGCGCCAATCAGTTATGTAATCGTCGCATACTTCTTTCTTCCCTTTTTTTACGATGGGAAAGACGAAGTGTACATCCGGATGTACCAGCTTATTCCACTTTATGCAGGAGGGACAAGTGCCACAGGCGTCTGTATCTGTACGGTTCGGGCAACAGATGTAACGGGCATAAGCCATTGCCAACGGAAGCTTTCCCACTCCCGATGGACCGCAGAAGAGTTGGGCATGAGGAATACGCCCCTCTTGCACTTCCTGCCGGAGTCGCTGTTTGGCTGCTTCTTGTCCTATTACCTCTTTGAAAAACACGATATTATATATGGTTTTATAAATTACAACTCATGTTACTTGATTTCGGCCTTAGTATACCAGTTTTGCAACTTCTTTTATACTGTCCACTGCACCGATGGAATAGAAGTGAATGCTGGGTACTCCATGTTCCACTAATTCCTTACATTGCTTAACACACCATTCGATGCCTACTTGTTTGGCTTCTTCATCCGTTTTGCATTTCATCGCTTCGCATGCCAGTTCTTCGGGCAAGTCCACTTTGAACGTCTTGGGTATCATGCTGATTTGAGATATCTTCTTGAACGGTTTGATACCTGGAATGATGGGAATGGTAACTCCGGCTTTCCTGGCACGTTCTACGAAATCGAAATATTTTTGGTTATCATAGAAAAGCTGTGTAACGGCATATTCTGCACCGGCTTCCATTTTCTTTTTCAGCCAGTAGATATCAGTGTCAATGTTGGGAGCTTCTTCGTGTTTTTCGGGATAACACGCCACGCCATAGGAAAATGGTGTATTGGTCACTTTCATTTCCGAGCCATCTACGAAGATGCCTTTATTGAAGTTATTGATTTGTTCTTGCAGTTCAGTGGCATGGTGGTAGCCATCACCTTCGGGAGTGAAGACGGACTCATGTTTTGCTTTATCTCCACGTAACACCAGTAAGTCGGTAATACCTAGGAATTGCAGATCGAGCAGTACATATTCTGTCTCTTCGCGGGTGAAACCACTACAAAGAAGATGCGGAACTACAGTAATATTATATTTGTTTTGGATAGCGGCAGCTACGGCAACAGTCCCTGGGCGGCGGCGCAAGCGATTGCGCTGAAACAAACCGTTTCCCAGATCTTTGTACACATATTCGCTGCGATGTGTGGTGATATTGATGTATTTCGGGTCAAACTCCCGCAAAGTATCTATGGTTTCGTACAGCTTCTCGATGCCTGTGCCTTTCAGCGGTGGCAGTATTTCAAAAGAGAAAGCTGTCTTCTCGTTGCTCTGTATCAGGTCGATAATTCTCATTTCTTTTTCGTTATCTTTGCTCGGTGAACAAAACTTATTTGTACATTGGGAACAAAAATACGAAAAAGAAATGAGATATGCTTTTATTTGTTGGGCTATTCTTTTATACAACGTATGGAAAAGGCCTTATAGTAAGTTTCATTTTTAACATGAGTTGCGGCGACAGAAAACTTGGTGCTGCTTCCGGTGAAACTTATTGATTGTTCTGGTATGCTATTTTCTGTCTCATTTAGTGTCCAGTAGCATACTAATTGTTTTTGAGATATATTTTTTCCTGCTCCCCAAATCCCTACGGGATATGCTGAGAAACCGGTTAGATTAGAGCCAGAATCAATCGTGTCACCCTCTTTTAAGACTTCCCATTCTCCGGCTTTTAATATCGAAGCACTGTCTTTGGTGTATTCTTTTAAGGCTTGCCAATCATCACTATCTGGAATTTTCCATCCTGCAGGTGCCAACTCTCCTTCAAGTACAGCTTCTCCATTATAAAAATATGTTTCTGTACTCTGAGGTCTGAAATAGCCAGGACCTTCTCCCAACTGAGTTTTTTTATTCAATGTAGTTCCATTCCTGTACCCCGTCGCACATAAATCTTCTCTCATCCAATATTGAGTGCCTATTTTTACGATTGGATACTCATAAGTATTTCCCTTTCGTATATCCCTGATGGTATAGCTGACAATATCTATGCTGATTGGATCTTCTGTTTCTTCCAGTAGGATTTCCCCCTTTTCATTAAGATAGAATTTGTCAACAGACTGGAGATTCCCTCCTGTATAAGCAAAGGAACTATCGTCTGTATTCCAGTTTATGCTTCCTCCGCTTATCGCTCTTTCATCATCCAGTAGTTTCAGAACAACGCCTTTGCTCAGATTGCTCGTTTCATCTTCTTTCACCGGGTATGCAACAATTGCTCTTGAAGTTATTTGATCAGATTTTAGATACTCTTTACAAACTTCTGCCATTGGCTTGCCGTCATGGTAGATTCTGTATATGTTCGATTGAGAGAAAGTGAGTGCCGCCAAATGAATAGCTGTAATGCCGCCACTGTTATTAGTATCTTTACTATCTCCGGGCAGCCAGTCTTCAACTGTACTGGTTATTCCGGTAAGAGAATGGCTGGTTGTCTGCATAGCCTCGATATCGATTTGGCATTGTGTACTTCCTGTCATATTCAGTTTTGGCATTGGGCAGGTATATACTTTCCCGTTCCATTCCATTATAAAAGATTGAGCGTTAGCATCAGCATCTTGTGGTATGATGATGAATTCTTTTCCTGTTAAAGTCCCTTTTACTATGTTCCATTCACCATATGGGATGATATCTGCTTCCTCTGTCAGCTTTATAAACTTGTCCGTATCAGTATTATATTCTGCTTTGGTCTTGAAGCCTACTGCGATAATTTGAGGATTCGCTTTATATATCTTTGTTATATCTTCTCCAGTACCGGCTGTGATTGTGATTTTTATCTTGGTCAACTTATGCTTGTAATGAAGTACGACGGCATCTTCGCTGCTTTCTACATTTTTTTCGGAGGCTATCATGAAATCGGATATGGAGAGAGCTTTTGCGCTGCTTTGGTCGGTTTGTACAGATACAGGAATGGTAGATTGGCCTGTTTTTATTCCGGTTGACTGATAGGGGTAATAACTGATAAAATTGAGTGTGGCATCTCCTGCCGGATAGAAAACTGTCTTTTCAGGGATGAATGCATTCTTTTCCCCACATTCCAGTTGTAAATTGTCAATGTAGCGCTTTTCTGTAATTGGAGTAGATGGAAGCATTGCATATAACCCTACTTTATCTCCTTTTTCAAAGGCAGTATTAGTCACGCGTGTATCAGCTTTGCTGACTTTTGTTGTGAAATTGATGGGGATAGTACCGGGAACAGCATCGGGAGAAGTTTCTGAGTCTAATTCATTGACACAAGAACTAAATAAGAAAATAATACAGAATGAGAATAAAGTCAGTCTGTTGTTTTTGATAGTTGTTTTGTTCATAATAGTATGTTTTTTTGTGAAACACGACTGTCGCATTTCAAATTAATGTGTTAATTAAAGCATCGGAATATCTGAGGTGGGTAAGGACCATAATTGGTATAGAAAAGTCAGTGGCTTTGGGATGCTAATTAAGTGAATTCACGCTTGAACTCCGGTTCTGTTCCATCTTAATGTTTTTCAATGTTCATTAACTTTACAGGCGGCAAAGGTAGGATAATATTTTAAATACATGAAAGGAAAGATGCTTTTTTGTTGATAATTTTATCTATAATGCTTTGTATGAAGAAGATAAATAACTTGAAATAGCTCTACATTTTCATTCTTTCGCGGGAGATTTCAAAATTATCACGTACCTTTGTACTCTAAATTAAAGATAATCTGATAACTTATGCCATTAAATTTACCTGATAAGCTGCCGGCGATAGAGTTGCTGAAAGAAGAGAACATATTTGTTATTGACAACTCCCGCGCCACGCAACAGGACATCCGTCCGTTGCGCATCGTTATCTTGAACTTGATGCCTTTGAAGATTACCACGGAGACAGATCTTGTGCGTTTGCTCTCCAATACACCGCTTCAGGTGGAAATCTCGTTCATGAAAATCAAGAGTCATACATCCAAGAATACGCCTGTAGAACATATGCAGACGTTCTATACTGACTTTGAAAAGATGCGTGGTGAGAAGTACGACGGTATGATTATCACCGGTGCTCCTGTAGAACAACTGGATTTCGAAGAAGTGACTTACTGGGATGAAATAATGGAAATATTCGATTGGGCGCGTACGCATGTCACATCCACCCTTTATATCTGTTGGGCTGCACAGGCCGGACTTTATCATCATTACGGAGTACCCAAGTATGCGTTGGATAAGAAAATGTTCGGCATATTCGAGCATCGTCCTTTAGATCCGTTGCATGCTATTTTCCGTGGTTTCGATGATATGTTCTATGTACCCCATAGCCGTCATACGGAAGTACGGAAAGAAGATATCTTGAAAGTGCCTGAACTTACTTTACTTTCGGAATCGGAAGATGCAGGCGTACACCTGGTGGTAGCACGTGGTGGACGTGAGTTCTTTGTCACCGGACATTCGGAATACTCTCCACTAACGCTGGATACGGAATACCGCAGGGATGTGGATAAAGGTCTACCCATTGAAATACCTCGTAATTATTATGTGGATAATGATCCGGACAAAGGTGTGATGGTACGTTGGCGTGCCCATGCCAATCTGTTGTTCTCTAATTGGTTGAACTATTTCGTTTATCAGGAAACTCCGTACAATATTAACGATATAAAGTAGCTACAAGCTACGAGCTACGAGTGACAAGACCTTGCGGTATATAGTGTATCACTTGTAGCTTGTAGCCTGTAACTTGTAACTAAAACGATATGATAAAGCAACGAAAGATAGAGTTACTGGCTCCTGCCAAAAATATGGAATGCGGCATTGAAGCTATTAACCACGGTGCGGATGCGGTCTACATCGGTGCGCCTAAGTTTGGCGCACGTGCAGCAGCTGGCAATTCGTTGGAAGATATAACTGCCTTGGTGGCTCATGCCCATTTATATAATGCCCGGATTTATGTGACTGTCAATACCATCTTAAAAGAAGAAGAACTGGCCGAGACGGAGAAAATGATTTGGGACTTGTATCGTGCGGGAGTAGATGCCCTCATTGTGCAAGACATGGGAATCACTCGCTTAAACCTACCGCCTATTCCCTTGCACGCCAGTACCCAAATGGATAACCGTACACCGGAGAAAGTACGTTTCCTTGCAGAAGCCGGTTTCCGGCAAGTAGTATTGGCACGTGAGCTTTCCCTTCAGGAAATCAGCCATATTCATAAAGCTTGTCCGGAAGTGCCGTTGGAAGTATTTGTACATGGGGCACTTTGCGTTAGTTATAGCGGGCAATGTTATGTCAGCCAAGCTTGTTTCGGACGTAGTGCCAACCGGGGAGAATGTGCACAATTCTGTCGTTTGCCTTTCAGTCTGGTGGATGCCGACGGAAAAGTAATTGTACGTGATAAGCATTTGCTATCTCTCAAAGATTTGAATCAGAGTGATATTCTGGAAGAGTTACTTGATGCAGGTGCTACTTCGCTCAAGATAGAAGGTCGTCTGAAAGATGTTTCTTACGTAAAGAATGTTACGGCTGCTTACCGCCAAAAGCTGGATGCTATCTTTACACGCCGTAAAGAATACGCCCGAGCCTCTTCCGGTACTTGCAATTATACATTCCGTCCCCAGTTAGATAAAAGTTTTAGTCGTGGATTTACGCATTACTTCCTGCACGGACGCAGTGAAGAAATTTTCTCTTTCGATACTCCGAAATCCCTCGGTGAAGAGATGGGAACCATGAAGGAACAACGTGGAAACTACCTCACAGTAGCCGGATTGAAATCATTCAACAACGGTGACGGTGTTTGTTATATTGATGAGCAAGGACGTCTGCAAGGATTCCGTATCAACCGTGTGGACGGGAATAAACTCTATCCGGCAGGTGAGATGCCCCGTATCCGTCCGCGTACTGTGCTTTACCGTAACTACGATCAGGAATTTGAGAAGTTGCTGACACGTAAGTCTTCCGAACGAAAGATTTCCGTATCCTTGCTTTTGGCAGATACCGCCTTCGGCTTTGCTCTGACTATCACGGATGAGGATGATAATAGCGTTACACTTTCTTTCCCTTATCAGAAAGAACTTGCCCGTACCCCACAGGCAGATAACCTGCGTACCCAACTCAGTAAATTGGGAAATACTCCTTTTGAAGCCGGAATATTAGCGGATAATCGTTCGTCCGAAACAAATTCCGCCATAGAAATCCGTTTTTCTGATAATTGGTTCCTTCCCGCTTCCGTAGTAGCCGACTGGCGCCGTCAAGCCGTAGACAAGCTGGTTACCGTTCGCCGTATTAATTATCGGCAGGAAGTGGTAGTCTGGAAACCTACAACTCATGCTTTCCCTTTGCCGGGAACTTCTTCTAAGACAACAACTTCCGCTACTTCATTAACCTACCTCGGTAATGTAATGAATACCCGTGCCGCCTCTTTCTATGCCGATCACGGCATTGCTACCGTAGCTCCGGCTTATGAGAAACAATCTGTACCGGGTGCTGTTTTAATGTTCTGCAAGCATTGTTTGCGTTATAGTATGGATTGGTGCCCTACTTATCAGAAGGGACGTTCACCCTATCGGGAGCCTTATTGTTTGCAAGGAACTGATGGTAAGCGCTTCCGCTTGGAGTTTGATTGTAAGAATTGTCAGATGAAAGTATATGCAGAATAAGAGAGAACATATTCGTTATCACCACAGAGCGGCACAGAGTAACACAGAGTTTCTTAAATATCAAAAAAGACTCCGTGCAACTCTGTGCTACTCTGTGGTGATAGCGATTATTATCAGTCTGGTTTCCTGCCGTTACTCCCGTCCCAGTCTGGATGATGAAGGTATCAGTGATAAAACCCGCGACTCTCTGACCTACCTTTACGACCGGCATTATACGTTGAATACGAATCTGGAAGTGGTGCAGGATTCCGTGGTGCTTGCCTGTCTGCCGGTGAAGGATTGCTACAATACTCTGTATAGAGGAGACCGTGTAGTAGTGGCCGAATTTGCCATTCATTCTGCTGATAGTGTGGACAGTATTTGGGTAAAACTGGCTCATTCCCAGGAGATACAAGGCTGGATCGGGGAGCGGGAAATGATGCAAGCTTTTGTACCTACGGACAGTATCTCACAATTCATTTACTTGTTCAGTGATACACATGCTTCTTACTTCGTGATTATTTTCGCCTTGTTTATCGGTGCCTGGGTGTTCCGTCTGTTCCGTCGGAAGCAGTTGAAGATTGTTTATTTCAATGATATTGATAGTGTATATCCGCTTTTACTCTGCCTGTTGATGGCATTCAGTGCTACGGTGTATGAGACGATGCAAGTCTTTGTGCCCGAAACGTGGGAACATTTCTATTTTAATCCTACGCTTTCACCTTTCAAGGTGCCGTTTATTCTCTCAGTCTTTTTACTGAGCATCTGGTTGTTTATCATTGTACTGCTGGCAGTACTCGATGACTTGTTCCGTCAGTTGACTCCTGCCGCTGCCGTATTCTATCTGTTGGGATTGGCTTCTTGTTGTATCTTCTGTTATTTCTTCTTTATACTGACTACACAAATCTATATCGGCTATATTTTCCTTGTTGTTTTCTTTGGACTTTTCCTAAAGCGAATGTGTACTACACTTGTCATTTACCGCTATCGTTGCGGGCGCTGCGGACAGAAATTAAAAGAAAAGGGGGCTTGCCCAAGCTGTGGTGCTATCAATGAATAATAGGGTGTAGCAAGTTCTCTTAACCCTTTCATGCTTATGATACTTACTTTTCCCCTCTTTCCTGCTTAGATGTAATGTAAAAGATGGCATCTTTTGCTGCGAAAGATGCCATCTTTTGATGTTAGAGATGCCACCTTTTGCGACAAAAGATGCCATCTTTTGCATAACGGGTTAGGGAGATGTATGGGGACGGAAGTAATGATCTCTATCAGAACCTGCAACGTAGTTCGATTCCCGCCTGTATGGGGCGGCCTTTCTGCATGAATCCGTTGCCCATGCTTTCAAAGTAGAAAGCAGCGTAGTCTTTATCCAGTGCATTGCGAACCCAGAAGTCAATCTGTCCGTTGCCTTTTTGCAGGCTGAGGCGTCCGTTCAATGTGCCGTAGAAGGCTTGGCTGACATCATTCTGCTCGGTCCAATAGATACGTCCTGCACCGGTGTAGTTGGCATTAAGTTGAATACGGTCCAGCCAATGTCCCGGGTTGATGCGGAAAATGTATTGTCCGCCCAGGCTCAGGGTGTGCTTGGGGACGAAGGGGACGTAATTGCCATTGTAACTTATTTCAATCACTTTATTATCTGCGCTTTTCGCATTCGTCACATACTCTTTGAATGTGGCGTATGTGTAGCCATAATTTGCAGTCAGCGTGAAGTTGGTAGTAACTGCGCCCGCCAGAGATATTTCAGCTCCGAGGCTGCGACTCTTTCCTGCATTTACCGTTTCACGTCCGAGGCCGCTTTGGGCAAAGCGTGATATTTGTTGGTCGCGCGTTTCGAGCCAGAAGAGGGCGGCATCGGCACGCAGACGGTTCTGGAAAAGATTCAGGTGGGTGCCTGCTTCATAGTTCCAGGTCTGTTCAGGTTTGTAGACGGTGGCGGCTTTGGCATCCGGGTTTACTCCGGCGTCAGGAAAATGTCCTTCTACCAATGCCTTATAAGCATCGGGAACATGCGGCATGATTTCTTCTTTAGATTGTTTCATCATATCATTGCGCAGGCTGGATTGCAGCAGGTCGGAGAACATTTGGATGTTGTAGCCGCCCGAACGGTACCCTTTGCTGACAGTCACATAGACGTTACCGGTGTTTTTCTTGAAATCATATTGCAAGGCAAATTTCGGCAACAATTGCAGATAATCTTTGCTGATGGAACCTTCATATCTTGATTCAACAGTCAATGCGGTTTCCGGCATCATCGGGATGTCTCTGATAACTTGTCCGTTCTGTACCATCTGGCCTGTGATGCCTACGGTGTAGTCCATGGCTGTGCCGGAGTTATAGTCCATCTTCATCTTCTCATAGTCCAGTCGAAGCCCGGCGGTGAAAGAGAGTCCGCCAAGTCCGAATACGTCCCGGAAGGTGGATTGGTGAAACAAGGCTCCGTTCAGAAGCGGTGTCTCGAAATCTCCGTTGATGGGCAGGCGGGTGCTGGTTATCTTTAATGACGACATGATGTTCATGCTCGATGTCGGACCCATCGGCACTTCTATCTTCGATGGAATCACGCTGCCCAACATCTGATCCATCATCGCCATACCGTCTTCCTTGAATGTGACGGGGGCAGTAGTATTCAGCCATTGATAGAAGCCGAAGATGCCCGTTGCCCATTGCCAGCGGCGGTTTTCCTTGCTCTTCATCACAATTTCTTCACTGATGGTATTGATGCGTTGTTTCTGTTCCAGTGTATACGTATCTGAGGCTGTGAAATCCTGATCCAGAAACATACGATCCTTTAGATGCTGATATCCGGTTACGGCACTGAGTGTGAAATTCTGCGCCTGGTACTCTACATTAAGTCCGGCATTCAGCAGGTTGCGGTAATAGCTACTTTCATCATTGTAAGCCGTCTTGGCTACATCTCCGGTTTCTTTATTGTAGAGTCCATACGGGTAACCGCCCTGGTCACCATATTCATAACTTACATTAAAGTCGAGCTTCCAATTGTCGCTGGGCAAGTAGATGGCGCGGATACGTCCACCGGCAGACTGCCCTTTATCTACCTTTTTATTGTTGAGCGCTGCATTGCGGAAGAAACCGCCTTCGTATTCATAAAATCCTCCAGCCGAGAATGCAAAGCGCTCATTCATACGGTGATAGTGAGTGACGGAAGTATTGTATTGATTGTGTGTACCTGCCCCTATCCGGAAGTCAGTACCTTGATAAGAGAAAGGAGATTTGGTATGTACTTTAATAAGTCCACCCATCGCATTTCGTCCGTACAGTGTACCCTGCGGACCGCGCAGCACATCAATACGCTCGATGTCGGAATAATTGAAATCGAATGCGGATTTATCTATATAAGGTATATTGTCGACGTATAATCCTACGGAAGGGGTGTTGATACGCGAGCCGATACCGCGGATATAAACGGCGGAAGTCAGGCGCGAACCGTAGTCGGGAATAAATATATTGGGGACAAGTGCGGTCAGGTTTTTGATTGAGTTCACTTGTGCAGCCTGCATATCTTGTTGCGAAAGCAGGGTGACGGCATTGGGCAGCTCGCGCAACTTACGGTTCTCTTTGGGTGCTGCAATGATCAGGACTTCTTCAACGTCCACTATTTTCAGGGTATCCACTTCCTCTGCACATACGTTCCCTATCGATAGGAGTGCCAGGGCAAAGGCTAACAATTTACTCTTATTCATTCTTTGTCTTTTATTATTTTGCCTGCAAAGAAAGAGGATTCTCTTCGTTCCCGCAATCCTCATTTATTAGGATTTGTGGGGGCGGAAAGGGATGTTTGTCGTAACGGTACTGTTACGGGCGGCGTAATAGGTCTGTTACGGGTGGCGTAAAAAAAAGGGTGCTCAAATCCGCGCTTAAATATCAATTCGCATTTAGATGCGGTCCGCTTCTACATATCCGTGCATTACAGCATAAATCGTTAGTCCGGCTACTGATTTAATGCCCAGCTTCTCCGTAATATTCTTTCGGTGGGAGATGACGGTAGTCAGGCTGATATTCAGTTTATCGGCTATTTCTTTGTTGATAAGTCCTTTGGTTATCAGTACCAGTACTTCTATTTCGCGGGGAGAGAGATCATGTTCGCTGTCGGCATGAGGATTACCGCACGGATGCGCTGTTGCACCGTGGGGATGTCCGTGGGGGTGGCTATGAGGATGTCCGCCTTTGTGTCCGAACTGATGCAGTTGCAGGATGTTTCTGATCAGTGTTTTCTCATCCTGATAAATATTCAAGGTCGGTATTCCTGCCAGTTGAGGCTGATTGTCACCGTTTGCCAAAACAATGGTCTTGGGCTTGCGCGGTAGGAAAAAAGCGGTATGCTCAAAATATATCTGTGCTGAAACAAAATAATGCGCGTACATATCGGGAGTATCGTCCATCAGTTCCTCGAACGAACTGAATACACGGATGACGGCCATCGGGATAATTTCTTCTAGAAGGCTTTGCAATCCCATACATGATAAGGTGTTGGAGTCGACAATTGCTATTTCGGGAGCTACCATAGTATTTCTTGAATTTCTGCAAAAGTACAGATAAATTTTAGGATGTTGGCTATTGTAGCTGAAAAACAGTAACTTTCCTTAATAGGTTTCCATAGAACTTTGTGCTTTTCTCTTTTGTTGTTAAGTATATAATTTACTTAATACTACTGATTTATGAAATATGATATAGCTATCATCGGCGGTGGTCCTGCCGGATATACGGCAGCCGAAAGAGCGGCTGCAAACGGGCTGCAAACAGTTTTGTTTGAAAAGAAAGCTATTGGCGGTGTTTGTCTCAATGAGGGGTGTATTCCTACCAAAACTCTGCTCTATTCCGCCAAGTTGTGGGACAATATGAAAGGCGCGTCCAAATATGGCATCTTAGTGACCGTCAGTTCTTACGGTGCTGTTATTGTGCCGCAGGAAGCCGTTATTGTGGGTGAGGCGGACGGACGTTTCCAGCTTTCGGCTGCCGGCGAAGCATATGAAGTAACCTATCTGTTGGTATGTACAGGTTCCGATACATTGATCCCTCCCATTAAAGGGTTATCTGAAATTGATTATTGGACATCAAAGGAAGCATTGGAGATCACAACTTTGCCCTATTCACTTGTCATTATCGGTGGTGGCGTTATCGGAATGGAATTCGCTTCTTTTTTCAATAGCATGGGTGTGCAGGTGCATGTTGTTGAAATGATGCCCGAAGTATTGGGTGCTATGGATAAGGAAACCAGTGGTATGCTGCGTTCGGAATATCAGAAGCGTGGGGTTAATTTCCATTTGAATGCCAAAGTAATTGAAGTCGGCAAAGAGGGTGTCACTATTGAAAAGGAAGGTAAGACTGCACTTATCGAAGCCGAAAAGGTACTCGTCAGTGTGGGTAGGAAAGCTAATTTGTCCCAGGTCGGTTTGGATAAACTGAACATTGAACTGCTGCGCAACGGTGTGAAAGTAGATGAACATATGCAGACTTCCCATCCTCGTGTTTATGCCTGTGGTGATATTACCGGACACTCTATGCTGGCACATACTGCCATTCGTGAAAGTGAAGTTGCTGTCAATCATATCTTGGGAGTGGAAGACCGTATGAATTACGATTGTGTACCCGGTGTGGTGTATACCAATCCCGAAGTAGCGGGAGTAGGTAAGACTGAGGAAGAACTGAAAGCATCCGGTATCAGTTATCATGTACAGAAGTTACCGATGGCCTATTCCGGTCGTTTTGTAGCCGAGAATGAATTGGTGAACGGGCTTTGTAAGTTGATATTGGACGATGATGATCGGGTGATAGGTTGCCATATGCTGGGAAACCCTGTTTCCGAATTGATTGTTCTTGCCGGACTTGCCGTGCAGCACGGATATACGGTGGAAGAGTTTCAAAAGACTGTTTTTCCGCATCCGACGGTCGGTGAAATCTTCCATGAAACTTTGTTTGCGTAATGTTTTGTATTGATAATCGCTGTACGGATATTTATTTTAATCTGGCAGCAGAAGAGTATTTGTTGAAGCAGAAGCGAGGTAACTTCTTTATGCTTTGGCAGTCGGAGCCATCTGTAGTGATTGGGAAACATCAGAGTGTGGCGGCGGAAGCGGACGAGAGGTTTCTGGATGAAAAAGGAATAACCCTGGCACGCCGTTTCTCCGGTGGAGGTGCTGTATATCATGACCGGGGAAATATTAACCTGAGTTTTATTGAAACCGTAAAACAGCCGGACTTTGGATATTACCTGCAACAGGTCGTCGATTTCCTCGAAAAGGTAGGCATCTCAGCTTATGCTGACCAGCGTCTGGGTATTTATGTGGATGAACGGAAAATATCGGGTAGTGCGCAGTGCATACACAAAGATCGTGTGATGTATCATTGTACTTTGTTGTTTTCCACTGATCTGGATACGTTAAATGCGGCATTGAATGGCGATCCAGATGCGGAAAGCCGTATACCGGGCTCTCGTACTGTGCGTGCAGTACCTTCCGTACGGAGTGAAGTTGCTAATATAAAAGAGTTTTTGTCTGAGCCTATGGACATCAAACGTTTCATGCATTTGCTCTTTCACTCCTTTGTGGATGATGACGATAACCGGATTTACCGCTTCTCTGCCGGAGATATGGAAGCCATCGAACGGTTGAAAGCGGAAAAGTATGCCTGCAAAGAGTGGATATATCATAAATCCGCATTAACTTTTACTTAAGTTAAAAACTTACTACTCAGTTGTTTGTTGTATAATAATAAACCGAGAACCTAAAACTTAACTATATGTCAAGATTTGAAATAAAGATGCCCAAATTGGGTGAAAGTATAACCGAAGGTACCATCATCTCATGGTCGGTACAAGTAGGAGACATCATTAAAGAAGATGATGTGTTGTTTGAAGTAAATACCGCTAAGGTTAGTGCCGAAATACCATCTCCGGTAGAAGGTAAAGTCGTGGAAATTTTATTTAAGGAGGGAGATACCGTAGCTGTGGGTACGGTGGTGGCTATTGTCGATATAGGAGGTGAGAACTCCGAGGATGAGGATAGCGTAGAGGCTCTCCAAAGTTCTGCTACTGATGAGAGTGTTGCGGTTGTTTCTAAGGCTGCCTCTGAGGAAACTCCTCAAGTCAAGGCTGTAAAATCGGAAGAAGAGCGTTGGTATTCGCCTGTAGTTCTTCAGTTGGCTCGTGAGGCCGGCATTCAGCCTAAAGAACTGGATACTATTCCGGGTACCGGATATCAGGGACGGGTGAGCAAAAAGGACATCAAGAGTTACATTGTCCGGAAACAAAGTGGCGGTATAATGATTGCTAAACCTGCTGCAACTCCTGAAGTACAACGTATTACACCAGCTTCCGGCACATTCTCAGCAGAAGGTGTTGAAGTAAAAGAGATGGATCGTGTACGCAAGGTGATAGCCGACCACATGGTAATGTCGAAACATACTTCCCCGCACGTAACTAATGTTGTGGAAGTGGATGTAACGAAACTTGTGAAGTGGCGTGATAAGAATAAAGATGCTTTCTTCCGTCGTGAGGGGGTGAAACTGACTTATATGCCTGCCATCACAGAAGCTGTGGCGAAGGCGCTGGCTGCTTACACGCAAGTGAATGTATCGGTAGAGGGATATAATATCCTGTTTAAGAAACATATCAATGTCGGTATTGCCGTTTCTCTGAATGATGGCAATCTGATTGTTCCGGTGGTTCGTGATGCCGATCGTCTGAACCTGAACGGACTTGCCGTAGCCATTGATTCACTGGCACTCAAGGCTCGTGATAATAAGCTGATGCCCGATGATATTTCCGGTGGCACTTTTACGATTACGAACTTCGGTACATTCAAGTCTTTGTTCGGTACACCTATCATCAATCAGCCTCAGGTGGCTATTCTGGGAGTAGGATACATTGAGAAGAAGCCTGCTGTAATAGAGACTCCGGAAGGGGATGTGATAGCCATCCGTCATAAGATGTATCTGTCCCTCTCTTATGACCATAGAGTCGTGGATGGTTCATTAGGTGGCAACTTCCTCTATTTTATTAAAGAGTATCTGGAAAACTGGAAAGAATAACTTAATACCTTGATAAGTATGAAAAAGTACAATATAAAAACCACAGATGTGGAATTACTGAAGAAATGGTATTACCTGATGACGCTGGGGCGTGCGCTCGATGAAAAGGCGCCCGCTTACCTGTTGCAGTCCCTTGGCTGGTCCTTTCATGCTCCGTATGCCGGACATGACGGGATACAGTTGGCCATCGGACAGGTATTTACCAAGGGAGAAGACTTCCTTTTCCCTTACTACCGTGATATGCTGACTGCCCTTTCCGCCGGAATGACGGCAGAAGAACTTATACTGAACGGCATCTCCAAAGCTACTGATCCGGGAAGTGGCGGACGCCATATGTCCAATCACTTTGCCAAACCCGAATGGCATATCGAGAATATATCTTCGGCTACAGGTACGCATGATCTTCATGCAGCCGGTGTGGCACGTGCAATGGTATATTATGACCATAAAGGAGTTGTTATTACTTCACATGGTGAATCTGCTTCATCCGAAGGCTTTGTCTACGAAGCTGTCAACGGTGCCAGCCTTGAACGCCTACCCGTTATTTTTGTATGGCAGGATAATGGATATGGTATATCTGTTCCGAAGAAAGACCAGACGGCAGCCCGTAAAGTGGCGGATAACTTCTCCGGATTCAAGAATCTGAAGATTATCCATTGTAATGGAAAAGATGTGTTCGATTCCATGAATGCCATGACTGAGGCCCGTGAGTATGCATTGTTGAACCGGAATCCGGTAATCATACATGCCAATTGTGTCCGTATCGGTTCCCATTCCAACTCTGACAAAGATACTCTGTACAGGGATGAAAATGAACTGGCTT
>OGNM01000773.1_pt1 | contig 16654 bp, 9 predicted proteins | sample 1573441 | NCBI WGS metagenome assembly OGNM01 (sample SAMEA2581915, study PRJEB24529) | metagenome | biome: Human gut stool | place: China | collected 2011
TTTTGATTGATAATCGGCTCTGTCACACCACTAAATTGAAAAGCAGGCGAGTCCATAATCTTCTCCCGGAATTCTTTTTGTTTTTCGGGAGTTGGATAGGATATACCGGGATCTAGGCTGATGGTATGGTTACCTTTGAAGTTTAATCCGAAGAATAGAGGAACTGCTCCTGAACGCTTGTTCGGAATATATATGAGGACTGTAAAGTAGTGTTTGTCACTTTTTGTCAGGTAAACCGAAACTTCCTTACGTGTAGCTATACCGCCTAACGCATTTTTGTCTTCTGTCAGAATTTTGAAGTGCATATCTTTCGGATGTTTAGGTGCTTTGCCGAACATTTCCGTTTCGAAGAGCCGGAGTAGTTCCGGCCTGCGTTTTTGGTTCCATTGTTTCAGGGTATTTATAGTGCTTCCGTTTTTCATTATCAATGGATTAGGTAGGTCGTAATTCGGAATGTTTTCTTCTTCATAATTTGCTTTAGAAGCAAGATATCTGAAGATAGTGTCTTTAGGAAGACTTTCAGCCAACACCGTAAGTACAAAACACTGTAAGAAGCACAATATTCCTGTAATCTTTTTTTGAGTATTCATAGTAAATAGTTTATATTATTCTTAATCTTTTAAACTTTATGGTATCCTTGATTAATGATAAAGCTGAATTCGTGATGCATCTATTCCGTATATTACGCAAGGAGCACCAGTCAATTCTATAGTTACTTGATTATCGGTAGTAGGCACTATCTGTTTTTGTCCGATGGCATTCAGTAAGGTGACCTCTGGAACATTGCTTGGCAATGTCAGTCTCTTTTTTGTTTTCCATGAGCTTACCCAAGGTTCCGGAAAAATATCTCCGTTGGGATGAGTCAGGATATTTCCTTCTGTCCTGTCCCAAAGTACAGCCATGCTTCCCCGAGGAGTATCAAATAAAATTCCTCTGCTGCACGGATGCTTTTCGTCCATCCGTATCCAGCCTTTGAATGTGGCTTTATCCAATACTTCAGCCGTGTTGCAAAAGGCCATCAAAGAAGGCTTGAAGCTTAAATCTCGGTTGATCATCCCAAAGAAATACTCCCGGTTAGTGGCATTTACTCCTAAATGGTCGAACCATACGGAGTTAAATAGCTGATAGTAAAGCGCATTCTTTACTCCCTCTGCCGCTGCAAGCGCATATGATAATAATAAATTCTCCGCCGCCTCGCGAGGGGTGTCGTTCCATGAATGATTGGGATAATCAAGCGCATATATTTCGGTGAGGTACAAATCTTTGTCGCCTCCATGCTTTTGTATGAAGTTCTTGACTACTCGGATAGAACCGTAATAATTCCAGTATTGATATCCGAAAGCGGGCTTCTTGAAATCTTCCCAAGGAGCGATTACCGGAAAATCAGGTGTAAAATTACCTCTGCCCGGATGCAATGCGATTCCGTCCAGTAAGTCCCATCCTCCTAATTCTACAATCTTTTCCAGGAAGACCTCATCTGCACCTGCTATTCCGAATGAGATAATCTGAATGTTCTGCCATTCAGTTTTTTCTTTTTGAACTTTGCGTATGGCTTTCAGCCACTCTATATATGCTTCGGCTAAACGAGCTTTGCCAATGCCTTCGCCGGCACCGGCAATATCCGGTGAACTCATGTTCAGTTCATTGCCAAATTCCCATATTTTGTTCCCATTCTTCACAATCTTTCGGAAAAAGGAACGTATCAATTCTTCCCGCTCTGTATCTTTCCATTTCTTCTTCCAGTCTATGTTATTGTGAAATGTGGCTTCTATGTTTTTGAAACTGCTGGTGATTCCGTTACGTACCCATCGGACTCCCATCCGGTTTAATAAACGTTTTAGATTCATGGAATCGGGAATGGCCCAATAGGCTGAAAGCCCCATAATGTTTTCATCGGGTGTGGCTTTAAACTCATGAGGAGGCAATATAGCCAGACTTGTCCTCGAGAAAATCTGTTCTTTTCCGTTTTCATCTTCAACGGAGACTTCTACAAAATAAATTTCCCGTTCTGTGTCTGCTGTAAATTCAATGGGGTGAACTTGTACTTCTCCTGTTTCTAAGAAGTATTTTTTGGAGTCATTCACTATGTAATTTCCGTCATAGTCACGAATCCAATACTTAAGTATGCATTTTTGTGGAACTGGTGACGTATTGATGATTTTAGCTTGTACGCCGATTGGAGCAGTTGCGTCCTCCCACCAGTTATAGACTTTATCAGTGGTAAGTGTCAAGGCAAACGGACGTTTCTGCCATTTTGCACTGATAGCTTCGTAAGGCCATCCATAAGGAGGAAATAGGATTGAGAACTGAGTGAAATAGTTGCCGTCTTCTTGACGAGGTAGAATCGTATGTCTGTAGTCCTCGCTTTGCCAATTTGAGTCGACTTTGTTATCGGCTCCATAAGTAAGGCAAAGCAAGCGGTTTTTTATCAAAAACGGGAATATTTTGGCATCGGCTGTTTCTAACGGAAGTCCTCCTTTAGCATCCCGCTGCCATATCCCCAATTTGGCTTCCGGAAGTTTTTGAGTACCGGCGTTTTCGGGCAGGCAGAAACGGAACTGACATCCTTTCCAGTCAGCCTTATACTTTTCGGGAACTCCTGAAAGCAAATACTGTACGTCCACCCGGTCTTGATGCACTATGAATGTACCTGTAAGTTTCATCGAAGTCGGTACTGATGGAGGAAAAAAATAATGGATACGAATGGCACTTGCCCCATTCACCTCAGTTATTTCATATTTACAATTGTTTTTGAGTTCCAGTTGAGGCCACTGGCCAAGTTTCAGCTCGCCAAGTTGTACTAATGTCTCCGATTGTTTGTTTTGCAACAGCAACCTTCCTTTATCTTTGGATGCTATTCTTAAAATATAATTGGAAGATTCAATCTTATAGTTTGCCAGCATTTCTATGGGTGTTATACAGAAATTGATTATCAACAATAGTAACCATTTTCTTTTCCATTCGGCAAATGAAATGTTATATGAAAGCTTGTACATATCTTTATGCTTTGTAAATTATAAAATTTACCCCTACTACAAATATATGTGGCAGGGGTAATTCTTCATAAAAGTGAATATCCACGATTAATCTTTCATGAACTGACCTTCTTCGGGTACCTGCAAGGGAGTTACATTATTTTCACAACCTAAATAACCATTATTTTGATTAATGTGCCCATTGGTGTTGGCTCTGATATCTTTGTTAGGAATAGGCCATAACATGTGATGAACACTCATGGTGTATTCAGCAAATCTGTTCTTTACACCTTTGTTATAGAAATTGTTATGTTGACTGATCCAGTCGAACCAGAAATTGTATCCGGCATCTTTCAAGTTGCTGGCTCCCTTTGGACCACATAAGTTTTCCATTTTGTAGGTACGTCCGTTGAATATTTCACAAGGTTTACCTGTCAGTGCGTATGTATAAGCGATACGAACCAATGTAATGTGACGATGTTCTTCGTAATAAAGTTCACGTGCACGTTCGTTCAGAATTTCACCGATATTGATGTTTTGAGCAGTCAGCGGATCGGCGCCTGCACGGTTACGGACTACATTCAGCATATTGGCTGCTTCACTCAGATTATCTTTCCAATAATAACATTCGGCAAGCATCAGATAAACTTCGGCACTACGCATTAGATAGATAGGACTTGAACCACCTTTCCATTGACCGCTACCTGCTGTCGGATCCGGAATATAAACTTTGTAGTGCGGCCATGAAAACCAGCAGCGGATTGAATCACCGCAAGACATATTCACTGGTTTTACTGCCTTCTTTCCATACCAGGGATCATTAGCTTTCTTCAGGGCCGGGTCATTATAAATTAGGTCTTCCATACGTCTCCAGCTATCGTGGTTGTAGCGGCCACGTAAGTCATTTTTCTCTTTCTCTGTCCAGATGGTATATTGGAAGTAGTTGGTGGGGCGTACACGGGCAATGCCTCGTCCATATGTTTTGTTCACGTCTTCCACAATGCCGGCTGTAACGTCTTTGCTGTCGGGAGTGACGGCGAAACCAGTTTTACCACTCGGAGTTTTTACTACGTTATTATTCCACATAGGAACACAGTTAGCCATGATTTCTGTTTTTGCAGAACCTGTGCCACTGGCATTATTCGGTTCGGATACACCATATAATATACCTTCTGTGTTGGCCGGATCACTTTTGGCTTCTACGCTATGCAGATCAAACATCAGGTTGGGATGATTGTTTTTAGTGGAAGTAAAACGGTTGACCATCAGTGGGTGTTTAGCTACGATTTCATTTCCAACTTTGATAGCATTGTCGAATTCTCCCAATGACATATAGACTTTCATCAACAGTACGCCACAGGCCGATTTTGTGGTGTGTCCACGGTCTACTTGTTCGGGTACCCATTGGTATGCAAATTCCAGTTCTTTTTTCATACGACGCAAGATGCTCCAACGGTCACATGTATTAAAATCATACCGTGGGTATGTGACTTCGACATCAATGAAGGGGACATCCCCGAACTGGTTGATTAGTCGCCAGTATCTGTAACAACGTTGGAAGTAACCTGTACCTAATACTTTGTTCTTTTCAGCTTCATTCACGAATTTTGTATCTTTCATACGTGAAAGTACTACATTCGTATATTTTATTTGATTCCAGTTCTCATCCCAGTTATGTGATGTCAAATAGGAGTTTTCTGCATTATTAAAGTTCGCATCCGGCATTAATTGGCGATCCATATCCTGCAAGGGGCCTGCTTTATCAGTCGTTCCGCTGATGCAGAGGTCGGAGAAGATAAGTTCACAAGTATATCCGCTTCCGTTTCCAAAGTATTCATGACGCATGGAACGTTCGGCTGCTGCAAGAGAAGTGAGCAGACCGTCAGCATCAACGTATGCATTTTCAGGAGTGAGGAAAGAGAGGGGTTTAGGTTCCAACCAGCTTTCGCTACATCCGGTTAGTAGTGCCGTACATAAAGCGGCACCACTGATAGTTTTGAATATTCTGTTCTTTTTCATTGTTCTTTCAAATTAGAGTGTAAAGTTAATACCGAAATTGAATGTTCTTCCCATTGGGCTGTTTGATTCAGGATCCCAGCCGTCGTAATGAGGAGCAAAGACTGCTACATTATGAATGGATGCGTTGAAGCGTAAATCTTGGATACCCACAACTTTTGTCCATTTTTGTGGCAGGCGATATGAAACTGTGATATTGTCCAAACGGATAAATGACTTGTTTACATAATGTGTTCCTAAATTCTTTGAACCGATACGTGCATAGTCATTAATCGGATTTTCCGGTGTCCAGTAAGGCTGATCGTAACCGCAACTGATAGAAGCATCGAAGTTATTGTTGGCGGCATCAGCATATGAACCATGGTGTCCCCATAAAGAGTATAACATGAATGAAACATCCAAATCGTTGAACAATTGGAAATTGTTACGTAATGTCCAGCGGAAGCGGGGAGTCGTATATTTCTGATGTCTCTTGTCATCCTGATCCAATTTCCCATTTTCATTGAGGTCCAGATATTTAAAGTCACCCGGCTGACAACCATATTTTGCAGCTTCTTCAGCTTCATCTTGTTGCCATACACCATCTCCTATATAATCCCAAATGCGGTCTGGGTCCTCACCAATAAACCATTTGTTAGTGATATCATCGTCTTCCACCTGACCGATGATATTACCGTCAGCATCAAGAATATTCTTCATGTTACCGTACAAGTGCTTAATCTTACGGCGGTTGAGTGAAAAGTTGCCTGTAGCACTCCATTCAAAGTTTTTGCGTCTCATGATGTTGGCATTCAATGTTAATTCAAAACCTGTATTCTGGAGTTGTCCCATATTACTCAATACTTTGCTAAATCCAGTGATAGGTGGAATGGCACGGTCCATTAGTAAATCATTGGTCATTTTCTTGTATACTTCGATAGAACCACTTAAAATATCTCCGAAGAGTCCGAAGTCCAAACCTATATTATATGATTTAGCACGTTCCCATTTTAACTTGCTATTTGGCATTTTTTGGTTCAATGTATAAGTTGTGGTATAAAACTTACCACTTCCATCGATCCAACAAGTCGGATTAGAAGTCAGTTCTGCGAGAGCGGCATAGATACCAATGTCTCTATTTCCATTTTCACCCCAAGAGAAGCGTAATTTACCATAACTTAGCCATGAGGAGGTTTTCTTCATGAATTTTTCTTCTGTGAATACCCATGCCAAAGCAACGGCAGGGAATGTAGCACGTGGGTTCATCATACCGAAAGCTGAGTAACCGTCACGACGAACAGAAGCAGTCAACATATATTTATTGCTAAAGGAGTAGAAAAGACGTCCCATCAAAGCATCACCAGTAGTGTATTGGTCAGTACTCAATGCAGTAGGATTGTTGCCCAAGTGGATACCATGATAGCCTAACGCGTCACTCGGATTGTATCCTTTGTTAGTACTCTTAGTCATCCAACTTTGTGATTTTTCGGCGTTGACTAGGAAAGTAGCTTCTACTTTATGTTTATCGAAGAATTCATATTTCCAGTTGAAGACATTGTCTACCTGCCAGTTGAAAGCTTTATTATGCTGGCGGAAGGAAGAGCCTCCTTCTCCTGCCCAGGCATCGTTCTTGGCTGATTTGTGCTCAAAGCTTTCGTTCCAAGCCAAACGCGGAGTAAAGTTCATCTGGTAAGAGAAACCGAATGGTAAATTCAGGCGTCCGTAGATAGTTCCGTCCAGATTCATGTATACCTGTTTCTTATCTGTATATTTACGGTCATAGAATGGGTTGGCGATGGTGTTTGAACCATTAGGATAGTGCTGGTTAGCACTTTCTGGATTGTTAACATCATTACTACAATACGGAGAAAACCATGTCAAAGCTTTAGTATCGACAGCAATAGCACTTTCGTCACGGCTGGAGAAGTTCATATTCAATCCCACTGTGATATACTTGCTGACATTGGATTCCAGATTCAGGCGGGTAGTGAAACGGCTAAACGCATCACCATCTTTGATACCTTCATTGTCCATATAGCCAATGGACCAATAGTATTGGTAATCTTCACCTTTCTTGCTAATGCTGACGTTGTAGTTTTGTTGTACTGCATTGTTTAACATCAAATCTTGCCAATTGGTTAGTTTACCATTGAAATAATTATTGATTTCAGGGGTAGATAGGTCCAGACGTGACAACCATTTCGTTATTAGTTCTTCTTCTGATACAGACGTAACTTTATCCTTCTGGTCATAATTGTACCAGTCTACTTTATCTATTCCATTAAGCTTCCTTGGATCGGTATACATTCCCGGATATTGTTCAAGGTATTCATCCGTTTGCCTACCGATTTCGTATGCTTGACGGAAATCAAGAAATTGCTCGGCGTTTCTGAGTTTGCGGCTCTTAATAGGAGTGACTAATCCCCAACTTGTATTGACGTTAATCACAGGCTTGCTGCCTGCTATACCTTTCTGTGTAGTGATAGCAATGACTCCGTTTGCTGCTTTTGCACCATATACAGCAGCAGAACTGGCATCTTTCAGTACGTCGATTGAAATGATGTCGTTGGGGTTCAATTCACTAAGTTCGCCATTATAAATAACCCCGTCTACAACAAGTAACGGTTGTGAACCGGCTTTTAAAGTACCTTTACCACGTATAAGGAAGTCGCCGCCACCTTTTGCTTCGTTGTTGACTGAGATGTTCAGACCGGCAGCATTAGCACGCAATAAGTCGTGCATATTACGGGGCATTTCTGCTTTTAAGTCGGTCGGACGAATGTTTGAAATAGCACCGGTTAAATCCTTCTTTTTAGCTGTACCATATCCGATAACTACAACTTCGTCAAGTGCTTGAGCGTCTTCCTGCATTGTAATGTTCAGATTGCTTTGCTGCACTTTGACTTCCACATCTTTGTATCCGATATAAGAAAGAACCAGTGTTTGGCCGTTTTTTGCGGTAATGGTAAAGTTACCATTCATATCTGTGATGACACCGTTATTGGTACCTTTTACCATGACAGTAACGCCAATAAGGATTTCTCCCTTGTTATCTACTACATGCCCTTTTATTGATATATTGCCCGTTTGTTGTTCCATAGCAACACTATGAATCTGCGTTGAAAGGGATGTCGTAATAAAGGGCTGACCAGCTTGTACTGTGCCAATGCCCAACAAAGCAGTCAGAACTACTGATTGGGCCAGACGATAGCATCGTGTGTGACCTTGCTGCCACATGCATGGATGTGATAAATTGTTTTTCATATAACTGAATAATAATTAGTATTTAGATATTTATTAGGCTTTTACTGATTGCAACTTTATGATTTTCAACCTCAAAATTGCTGGATAATAATGTTGTTTCTATTCTGCTCATTTTAGATTTGTTTTATGTTATATATTGAGTTACACATGCAAATCTCTGAAATAATATGATAACTTATGCAAAGAATGATGAAAATCATCGGGAACGATTTTGTAGGTTTTTAATGTTAATAGCTTGTTATATAGTTGATTATTCCTATATAAAAACATACTTTTGCATACCTTGCACAGAAAGATGGTTAGCTTTAGTTAAGGAAAACGTTCCCGTCGATTTTGCAGATAATGATTCTATATTATTCTATAATATTGTGATATTTGCCATGTTGTTGAACTTTTAAGTAATTAATATGATGATATATTTATTCCTTTTTTGTAAACCTCGTCTACAGCGAACAATCTTATTGTCAGTTTTAGTTTTTTATTCTTTAGTGCTGTGTGCGCAGTCTTTGGATTATGAAAGAATGAACCCTCATCCTCGTTTATTATTAACGCAAGGAGGAGAAGAAGCTGTGAAGAGGTCAATAACATGCTTCCCATCGTTATTGAAGGTTCATGAGCGTATTTTGAAAGAATCTGATGAGATACTCATTCAACAAATGGCGGAACGAGTTATGGAAGGGAAGCGGTTGCTGGGTGTTTCCCGTTTGGCATTAAAACGGATTTTCTATCTTTCATATGCCTATCGCATGACGAAGGAAGAAAAGTATGCTTATCGTGCGACACAAGAAATGCTTTCGGTAAGCCGTTTTCCAGATTGGAATCCATCTCACTTTTTGGACGTGGGAGAAATGGTGTTAGCATTATCCATAGGTTATGATTGGCTTTATGAGTATTTGGAACCGGAAATACGTTCTATAGTACGTGACGCAATTGTAGAAAAAGGTCTGGATGCCGCTGCTCCTGATGAATGGTTTTACAGAGCGGTATCTAACTGGAATTCTGTTTGTAATGGTGGTTTATTGTGTGGTGCGCTTGCAGTTTTTGAGGATGTGCCGGATAAGGCAAAAAAAATTATAGAGAAGTGCTTGTTGACTAATCCTAAAGCTTTAGTGGCTTATGGACCGGATGGAGGATATCCGGAGGGCTTTCATTATTGGGGATATGGTACCAGTTTTCAGGTGTTACTTATTGCTGCCCTTGAAAGTGCATTGGGGACAGATGCCGGGCTATCCGAATATCCCGGTTTTTTGGAATCAGCTCGCTTTATGGAATTTATGACAGCTCCAAGTGGCGAATACTTTAATTTTTCGGATGCTGTTAATGGAGTGAGATGTAATATGATGATGTTTTGGTTTGCTAAGAAAATGGGGGATTTATCTTTACTATGGTTAGAAAATCAATATTTAGAGGATCCTTCAGTTAGTTTTGCAGAAGATCGTTTATTGCCCTGTCTGTTGATTTTTTGTGCTCATCAGGATTTGAGTAATATACAACCGCCTTCCTGTCGTTTTTGGCATAATGGTGGAAAGACACCGGTTTTTATTTATCGTGGCGGATGGAATAGTAAAAAAGATAGCTATCTGGCCGTAAAAGGAGGTTCTCCCTTAACTTCTCATGCGCATATGGATGCCGGTTCGTTTATTTATGAAAGGGAGGGAATACGCTGGGGGATAGATCTCGGTATGCAAAATTATTTAAGTTTGGAGAGTAGAGGAGTAAATTTATGGGATCAGTTTCAAGAAGGCCAACGGTGGGAAGTGTTCCGTCTTGGTAATATGGCACATAATACGCTTACGATAAATAATAAGCGGCATTTAGTGAATAGTTATGCTCCCATAAGCAGAATATATAAAAGTGAAGATAGGAAAGGGGCAGAAGTAAATCTTACAAGCGTTTTTGCTGATGATATGGAAAAAGTTGTCCGCATCATTTATCTGAATGAAGAAGATGATCTGATTGTGAAAGATGAACTGGTTACGGGAGAAAAAGAGGCTTTGGTAACTTGGATTATGGTAACACCGGCTGAAGCAAAGATCATCGGTAAGAATCAAATGGAATTGGCTAAGGATGGACATCGAATGTTGCTTACCGTGATTGCACCAGGTGATGTTGAAATGAAACTTTGGTCAAATGCCCCCCTCCATGTTTTTGATGAACCTAATCCGGGAAGTATGCGTGTAGGTTTTGAAACTTATCTTCCTGCAAACCGGAAGAATTTGTTGAAAGTGACATTAAATCTTATCAGATGAATTATTTGTTAATTAAATTATAAAAAGGATTTATGAAAGAAAAATGGCTCTTATTAAGTTTAATTGGTTTCCTTGTTTCGTGTTCGAAACAGGAATCAATGGATGCATTGACGGCACGTGTATTTACCGTTGCTGAACAGCAGTATTTGACAATGGATACTCGTTTGGAAAGTACTACTTTACCGCAGTCCATAGCTCCGGACAGTACATTCAAATCTTCGACAATTTATTGGTGGTGTAGCGGGTTTTATCCCGGTTCACTCTGGTATATTTATGAGTATACTCAAAATGAAGCCGTGAAGACATTGGCCGAAAAGAATACGTTGAAACTGGATCCTATTCAATACGTAACCAATGACCATGATGTAGGTTTCCAGTTAAATTGTAGTTATGGTAATGGTTTTCGTCTCACGGGAAATGAAGATTATAAGAAAGTTCTTTATCAAGGGGCACAATCATTGGCGACCCGCTTTAGTTCTGTAACTGGAGTAACCCGAAGCTGGGATTTCTTGCGCCGTGGTTGGAAATACCCTGTTATCATTGATAATATGATGAATTTGGAATTGCTGATGTTTGCATCGAAAACCTTTGATAATGATACTTTGGAATATATAGCTCGTACACATGCAAATACTACCCTTAAAAATCATTTCCGTAAAGATTATTCTTCTTATCATCTGGTAGATTATGATCCTGAAGATGGACATGTGCGTAGCCAGCAAACAGTACAGGGTTATGCCAATGAATCATCATGGGGGAGAGGGCAAGCCTGGGCACTTTATGGCTATACAATGATGTTTCGCATGACCGGAGATGAAAAGTATTTGGAACACGCAGAAAATATTGCCGATATGCTTCTTTCACGTCTTCCGGTTGATGGTATTCCTTATTGGGACTTTGATGCTCCTAACGGTAATGAATATCGCGATGCTTCAGCCGGTGCAATAATGGCCTCTGCTTTTGTAGAGCTGAGTGGTTTTGTTACAGATGAGAAAACAGGACAAAATTATCTCTCAATAGCTGAAAAACAACTTCGAACTCTAGCTTCACCTCATTATCTTGCTGAACCGGGAACTAACTGTAATTTTATTCTAAAGCATAGTGTCGGTAATCTTCCGGAAAATAGCGAAGTAGATGTACCGCTTTCTTATGCCGATTATTATTTCTTAGAAGCATTGTTACGTTATAAAAAGGCTATGGGATAGGCTTGCATGGTTTTCTCTCTCGAAGAGTTGGCTTGTTTAAGGCTAACTTTTCGAGAGAAAAACGTATTTAACTTCTGTTCTTTTCCTAATATATTTCATCAGATATGCACGTTTCTTTTCGGTTTTGGACTAAATGAGTATTCCAATATAAATTGAGATAGTATTGCTCAGCATTTGATTCATTTCCATACCGTTATGAATTAATTCTTTTAACTTCTAAACGAAGTGATAACTCCTTTAACTCCTGCGTATGAATTATGTAGGCTAACCCAAATGTTTTTTCCTGTATTCCGTAGGAGTCACCCCATAAATCTGCTTGAAGCATTTGCTGAAATGCTGTGAATCTTTGAAGCCGACCTTATAAGCCACTTGGGTAAAGTTATCCGATCCCTCTTCTATCAGCTCTGCCGCTTTCTTCAAACGTATGTTTTTGATGAGCTCCATCGGTGAGATGCCTATGAGCGTCTTTATCTTTTTGAATAGGGCGGAGCGGCTGATTCCTGCTTCTTCAACAAGCGTGTCTACGCTCAAGTCCGGATGATCCAGATGTTTGTTGATGAGACAGACAATCCCGTCCAGCAAGTCTTTATCGGCTTGCGGAAGTGAGCGAAGCTCTTCTTGCTCTTCGGAATCGATATTGCTTTCTTCTTTATTTTGTATGAGTTCTGAATAATACAGTGCCTGAATCCGCTTTCTTTGTCTGATGATATTCCATATCTTGGCTATCAGATAACTCGCACTGAAGGGCTTGGTTATGTAATCATCCACGCCTAATTCCAAACCTTCATTTTGATTTTCCACATCTGCCTTACTACTCAGTAAAACAATCGGTATGTGGCAGGTATAAGTATTGGCTTGTAGCTTCTTGACCATTTCGATCCATGTCATTTCCGGGATTACAACATCGCTGACAATCATATTCGGCAGGTACTTGATTGCCTTTTCCAATCCCTCTTTTCCATTGGAAGCCGTGATCACACGAAACTCTTCTGAAAGAATCGTATGTAAGAAGAAAAGAAGCTCCTGATTATCATCCACCACTAAAATGGAACTCTTGCCGCAGTCCTTACAAGCCCCTTCTTCTGCTTCGTAATCGTCTCTCAGAAAGAGAGTATCATTCTGGGACAGCTGAGGCCGTTCATCATAATCTGATAGAATGAACTCCGTTTCAGGTGCAAAATGCTCTTTTCCTTTACGGAAGTAGATGGTGAAAATGGAACCCTCGTTTATTTTGCTCTGTAAAGTGATTTTGCCTTTGTGTAACTCTACCAGTTCCTTGACTAAAGACAACCCTATGCCTGTACTTTGTTTCTTGAAGATGTCGGAACTCACGTAATTCTCGAACCGATTAAAGATACTTTTTTGTTTTTCCTGACTGATGCCATATCCCTGGTCGGATATTTGCAGAATGATATTGATATCAGTTTCCTGAACAGACAGATGTATGACTGTTCCTTTGGGTGAATATTTAAAAGCATTCGTGATCAGGTTGAAGAGAATGCTTTCCAATTTATCCGGATCTGCCCATAAAAATAGAGGCGATTCTTTAGATTCAAAGGTGATTTCACTTTCCCGTTGGATGGCAATTGACTGGAAATTATTTATAATATGTTCGATGAATGGGGCTATTTCTATTCTTTGTACTGTAAGTTTGGACTCATTCTGTATCTTCTGCAAATCGAGTACCTGATTGATGATTTTCAGTGTATGTTTGGTGTTTCGTTTTACCAGAGCCAGGTCTTGCTGAATGACAGGATTCAAGTCCTTTTGTGAGAGCATGTGGTCTATGGGGGCTACGATCAGTGTGAAAGGGGTACGTAGTTCATGAATCATATCTGTGAAGAACTTGGTTTTTATATCTAAGATATGCTTCTCTATTGCAACCCGGTTTCTGAGTTTATAGATAACAAACAGAATATAGGTTGAAATGGCAACAATGAGGATAAATATAATGAAATACAATATGGTACCGTAAATGGATTCCCAGAATGAAGGCAATATGGTGATGGAAATCTCCTTTATCTTATTACTCCATACTCCGTCACTGTTGGTTGATTTAACTTGGAAACAATAGTTCCCTTTAGGAATGTTTGTATAGACTGCCATACGGTTGTTTTTTACATAGTTCCAGTTGTCAAAGCCTTTCAGACGGTAGGCGTACTCTATCTTATTGGGGAATTTCATGTCCAGTGTCTCATAATTGATGCTGAATGAGTTCTCCTTGTGGCTGAGGGTTATGCCGGAAGACCGGTAGGAGGGTTCCTTTTTTTCTCCGTTTATGTGGATATCTGTAATGATAAGGTTAGAGGTATAGCTGTTCCTCTTCATTTGCTGAGGGATTATTGATAATAATCCTCTGTCTGTTCCAAACAGCATTTCATTGTTTGAGAGGCGACAAGCCCTGCTGTCCGTCAGTAGGAGCCCTTCGGGTAGAAATCTTTTATCATATATTTCAGTTGAATCATTCTCCAGAAACAGACGGTACAGTCCGTTTTCCGATGGAATCCACAGATTACCTTGAGTATCTTCCGCCAGCGTCAGCGGAACGTTGGAGATCATCTGTGGAGATGAATAGTTTTTGAATATCCCGTTGCCTTGCTCGTCAAAGCCCGTAAGCTTGTCGAGGCCTCCACCGAAGGTTGCTACATAGATTTCATGTTTGTTACTTTCGAAAATATCATAAACATTGTCGCAGCTGAGGCTATTCTTTGCGTTACCGTTGCGCACGATGGGGGTATAGGTCAACTTGTCTTTGCTCCATTTACACAGCAATATACCTGATGTGGTTGCCAGCCAGATGTTATCCAGATGATCTATGCATATATTCTTGATTCTTGAAAAACGGGACGGATAGTCTGATAGTTTATTGCCCGAATGGATAAAGCGCTCATTTCCGTTTGCATCTTTAGTTATCTGGTTAAGTCCGCCACCCAATGTACCTACCCAGATTCTGCCCTGCTTATCCTCTTTCAGGGAAAAGATGAAGTTACAATTCAGACTGAATATGTCAGCCGGGTTTGCTTTATAGTATTTGAGTTGAAAGTTCAGTTTGCCCTGAGGTACTAATTTTATGATTCCTTCATTGCGTGTTCCCATCCATATATTTCCTTCTTTATCTTGCAGCAAAGCATATATGGCACCAAGATACTCTGTCTGATGAGACAACTTTCCGGTGGAATTTAAGAAGCCAAGGAAGTTTTTATCCTTGTCATATACTTGAATATCCCCATTCTTGCCTCCGACCCAAATGTTGTGGTCAGCATCTTCCATTATACTTCTCAATTCGTTCGTGGACGGATATCCTTTGACGTCAGGCACCGAGAGAGTGAAAAGATCATTCTTGAAAGATACCTTTATAAGTCCTTTCGGCTGTCTGGCAATCCACAGGTTGTTTTGGTTGTCGAAGTAGATCTTCTTTATTCTGGGTTGCCTTGATTCCTGGCTGTTTCTGCTGATCGAGAATAAAAGGAACTCATCCGCCTTTTCATCATAATAGTTCAGGGCTTCATTCTTGGAGAATACCCACAGTCTTCCGTTGCGGTCTTGTGACAGGGAACGTTGCGAGTTGTTATATTCTTGTGTTTTTAGCTGATAATGCTTATAGTACGTGCTGAATGGTTTGATGCGGGTAATCATTGCCGTGTTTTTGTAGGCCACCCATATATGTTTCTGATTATTATCTTCATATAATGCATTAATCTGGTTGCTTAACAGTTGATTTGAAGTGGTATAGTGGGTACCCTCTCCCTGCTATGACAAGAAAATGCTTGGAATCATAAGCTTTGATTCTTATTAGGGGGCTGGTGGTATTGAACTTCAGTATGGAATGCGTAGCTTTTTTAGGGTCGTAGATGTAGAGTTGCCCGTTGTCTGATCCCAGAATAAACATACCTTCCCACTTTCTGAAACTATAAAAGCGGTTGGGGGAAGATAAGATAGGCGTGAGTTTGCCGTCTTCTTTCGAGAATTTGTAAATCCCCCTGTCAGCGATAATCCAAATGATATCCTGATTTTGAACAAGACTTATGATACTACGGACTTGGGATGAACTATCAAGAATTTGCAGACAATCCATCGTTTCTTCATTGGGTCTGATTCTTAACAGGCGTCCGTCAGTCTGGAATACCCAGGTATCTCCATCGGAAAGGGTGAATATATTTTGGACAGGAGCCGTTTGCGAAGCAAAATGATCGAACTTGCTGTTCTCCGGAGAAAAACGGTAAAGCGAGTTCTCATCATCTAATAGCCACAGCTGATTATGAGCGTCTATCTTTATATCATCAATCCGGTTGGTAGCTAAATCATTCGAATCTCCGGGCAGTACTCTGTAAGTTACAATGTCCGTCGAAACGACAGATTCCATTCCAGGTGGTGAACCACATATATCCGTTTCTATCTTTCGTGATGCCGGTTATGGTTTGTTGCGGTAGTCCGTCTTCAATGCTGTAGCGGGTAATAACATGTTGTGGCTGCCCGAAAACCGGCGGACAGAACCAAAAAGTGAGTATGAGTATTGACAGGTATAATTTCATTTTGTATTTATTGATTTTTTAATCGGAAAAACTGATATGCCGTTATGTAATAGACGGACAAACACAATTCTTGTACGCTCATACAAAGTTAAAAAACATTCGTTAGGTAGTTTTGCGACAAATAACCTTTATTAATTAATTTATTTGGAATTGATGAAAACATCTATTAATCTGAAAAACATGCGAATATTGTTTAGTATGCTATTCGTTTTCCTGAGTGTCAATGCCGTTGCACAGAACATTACGGGAACTGTAAAGGACAATCTGGGAGAACCCGCCATTGGTGCTTCCGTAGTTGAGAAAGGGACAAGCAATGGAACGATTACCGATGTAGACGGTAAGTTTACTTTGAAAGTCTCAGGAAAGTATCCTATTGAAGTTTCATACATAGGATATATGACGCAGGAGATAAATCTGAACGGCAAAACTTCTTT
>OGNM01000785.1_pt1 | contig 16519 bp, 10 predicted proteins | sample 1573441 | NCBI WGS metagenome assembly OGNM01 (sample SAMEA2581915, study PRJEB24529) | metagenome | biome: Human gut stool | place: China | collected 2011
TTATAATCCGTTAGGAGACTGGAGTTGGAACTATGCACTTGTTCGTAAGGCTACTAACTTTATTAATAAAATAGAGGGTGTACCTCTGACACAGAGCCAACAACAAACTTATGGTACGAAAGTTAAACAGTTTAAGCAGGAGGCCCGTTTTTTGCGTGCGTATATGTATTTTGATTTGCTTCGCCAATACGGTGCTGTTCCTTTGATTACTGAGGTTCAAGATATTGCTGATATTTCCGGAGCACAGGTTCCTCGTGACCCAGTTAATAAAATAGTAGATTTTATTTGTAGTGAATTAGATGAGGCGGCTTCAGTATTGCCTGATACATGGTCGGATGATACCAACTATGGACGTATATCTAAAGCGGCATGTTTGGCGCTGAAAGCACGTACCTTACTCTATGCTGCTAGCCCGCTTTACAATGGAAATACGATGTATAAAGATGTCAAGAATCTTGATGGTACTCAGCTTTTCCCGCAAACTTATGATAAAGAATTGTGGAAGAGAGCGGCGGATGCAGCTGATGCTGCAATAAACTGCTGTTTAGGAGCTGGCATCCAAATGTCTTTGTCGGGAGAAAACTCTATTAATAAATATGAGAAGATGTTTTATAGTAATACTTCTAATCCGGAATTCATTTTGGCAAGTATTCAAACTTATGGTATTTATGAAGACGTGAGTTGTAATTCACACTCTGAAGACAAAGGTGGTTGGGGACGATTCTCTATCATGCAAAATCAAGTAGATGCTTATGAAACCGCTGATGGTCATTTACCCTTCTTGATGGATGATGACGGTTGTATTATTTATGATTCAAATGGACAGCCTACGGTTAATCCAGAATCTAATTATTCAGAATCCGGTTTTACACATGTTGATGAGTTGTGGGATGGAACAAGTTGGCAACCTTGTACCAATGTCTATAAGGATTTAAATGGAGCGGTGGTCAATGATATGGGAAAATATGATTTATACAATATGTATGTGAATCGTGATCCTCGTTTCTATGCTTCATTAACTTTTCAGGGAGCGAAATTCAGAAATGCTACTGAGGGGCTGGAACGTTGCTATCATTTTGCTTATTGGAGAAATCTGGAATATTATACATATTGGTGGGTAGACGGTTATCCTAACGTCAATACGAATAACGAAACTGGATACGGTTTACGTAAGTTCATGAATCCGGTAGCAGATATTAAGAATTGGATCGGTACAAGTTCTAATTATCCATTGTTCCGTTTAGCTGAACTTTATCTTATTAAAGCTGAAGCTCTGAATGAATATTATGAAAGTCCCAATCAAGATGTATATGATGCCATTAATGAAGTTCGTTCTCGTGTAGAAATGCCTGATCTTCCTATTGTTTCGGAAGATAATACAAAAATTGGCATGCGTAAACGTATTCGTAATGAACGGCGTGTGGAACTTTTCTTTGAAGGGCATCGTTTTTGGGATGTACGTCGTTGGAAGATTGGTGATAAGTGTTTTGGAATTCCTAACTATCGGATGAATGCACAACCGACAGAAGCGGAGATTATGGCAAAAGCCAATGAACTGGGCTATACGTCTATGACGGATAATGCCAATAATCCCGATTATTGGTGGGATCGGGTTTGGAATTCGAGAGATGCCGGATTACAAATATATTATAAACGTACGGTTGATGTGAATTGTGTATTTTCTGATAAGATGTACCTGTTCCCTATTCCGCAGGGTGATATTAATAAAAATTTGAATCTGGTACAAAATTACGGCTGGTAATTTAAATGATAATTTGAATTCATGAAAAAGGAGCGTATGGAAAAAACGTTCCTTTTTCTTTAAATAGTAGAATATTTCAATGAAAAATAAGTTAGTCTATATTGTGTTGTTTGTCGGTTTTTGTGTGAATATGTTTGCATGTTCTGATGGAAAAGGAGAGGCACTACTGCCTGAACCCATCCCCAATCCTACTCCTGTGCCAAAATACACTTTGCCGACAGGAAAATTGATATATATTCCTGATGAGTTACAGAGCAATGATTTTACGAAGGAGGAAAGTCAGTGGAGCTATTATCGTATGGATTATTCGGATAATTTTATCGTTTTCTGGGAGAAAGGTTTCGGCAGCAACCCTTTTACAGTGCCAGATCCAGCTTTGAGGGTAGATATTAAAGACTTGTTGGAAAAAGCAGAGCTTTTTTATGATGTGAACGTTAATAAATTGAAGTTTGTTGAGACGGGAAAATCAAATACAGATAAATATCGTATGATGATTTTCCTGAAATATCAATCAGAATGGCTTGCAACAGGTTCCGGTTATGATGATATTATTGGTGCGTTATGGGTCAATCCCAGTACATGCCAGCCTGTTGGTTCTACAATAGCACATGAGGTAGGACATAGTTTCCAGTATCAGACTTATTGTGATAATCCGACAAGTGGCTGTGGTTGGCGTTATGGTTTTGGAGAGAATGAAGAAGGGGGAAATTGCTTTTGGGAGCAATGTGCTCAATGGCAAGCTTACCAGATATATCATGAAGAACGGTTCAATAATTATAATTTTGATGAGTATTTGTTGTCATGTTATAAACATCCGTTGCATGAGGCTCCTCGTTACGCCAATTATTTTATTCAGGATTATTGGTGTATGAAGCATGGCATCGAATTTATTGGTAAACTGTGGCGTGAGGCTCGAAGGCCGGAAGATCCTATTGAGGCTTATCAACGTATCACAGGTGTCAATCAGGAAACTTTCAATGATGAAATGTTTGATGCAGCCCGTCGTTTTGTGAACTGGGACATTGATGGGATAAAGGAATATGGCAGGAATTATGTAGGACGAAAGCAGTGTAAGTTAATTGCTTCAAAAGATGGGTATTATGCTATAGATCCGGCAGAATGTCCTGAGAATTATGGCTATAATGTGATTGTTTTGAATGTTCCTTCCGCTGGAGTAAAGGTTAGTGCGGATTTTGTAGGTATGGCAGGAGCTGACGGATACCGTAAGAAGAATGTGGACAAGGCTGGATGGAGATATGGATTCGTGGCTTATTTGGAAAACGGATCTTGTGTGTATAGTGATATTTTCTCAGAGAAAGAGGGCGAGGCTATTTTTGAATGTCCCAATTTCTGTAGGAAATTATATTTTGTAGTGAGTGGAGCACCTACTCAACATTGGCGCCATGCTTGGGATGATAATGATATGAATGATGAACAGTGGCCTTATAAAGTTAGATTTAGCGGAACAAACTTGTATGGTCAGATTGATGTTGATCCGGATAAGACTCCTGAAGATATAACCTTGATTTATGATGTACCTGTATCTTTGAGCAGTACGGATTATACGGGCTCTAATGTTCAAATAGAACTTCAGAGGCTTTGTCAATCCTTTTCATTGACTCCTGGGCAGATCAGTGATAAATGGGGAAAAGAAATTATTTTTGCTGGTGTAAACAAGGATGGCTCGCTGAATACGAATTCTACAGCTAATGAGCCGGGGCATTGGTTTGATATGGATGGAAATATTTGCGTTTGGGGAGAGAGAGCACAGATTTATTCTGAGCTCGATAAAGATAATTTTATTTTTAAGGTAGGACAATATCCAGGACATTGCAGAACTGGAGAAAAATATACCATAAGGCAATGCCTTGTTTATGGATATGAAACAGGACAGAAAGTACAAGCAACTTTTGTCTTTAACATAACAATTGAATAATATGAGGAAGTGTATTTTCATTTTATTGGTTATTCTGGCTGTGAGCTATAGACTAGAAGCTAAAAAGCAGGAGGTAGTTATGCCTTCCGGTAAAGAAATTTATATCCCTAAAGATTTGCAGGGTATGGATCTTCAAAATCCTGATAGTAAATGGAGTTATCACCGCATGGCATATACTGATAATTTCGTCATCTTCTGGGAAAAAGGTTTTGGAAATGATCTGTCTAATCCTCCTCAATTGGAAGGGCATGATATGAAAGTGGATTTGTCGAACTTAACGGAAAAATTGGAAAGTTTCTATCATTTCTTCCGAGATACCTTGAAGTTTTCCAAACCGGGTTCAAAGTGTGATAAGTATCGTATGATGGTCATGCTAAACTACTCTTTGGAAGGCACTGCCTATGGTGGTGATTATGATGGAGAAATCGGTGCATTATGGATTGCTCCCAATCGTGTGCAGGATAAGAAACTGAATTGCATTGCCCATGAATTGGGACATAGCTTTCAGGCTCAGATCAGTTGTGATGGAGAAGGAGAGGCTTGGGGAGGATGCGGTTTCTTTGAAATGACCTCGCAGTGGATGTTATGGCAAGTAAATCCCGAATGGATCACTGATGAAAAATATCATTGGGATGCTTTCATGAAACTGACTCACAAGGCTTATCTCCACATGGAGAATATTTATCATTCACCTTACGTATTGGAATACTGGGGCATGAAACGGGGACTTCCCATTATAGCCGAACTTTACCGCCAGGGAAAGCGGGGAGAAGATCCGGTTATCACCTACAAACGTTTGGCTGCTTTGAATCAGAAACAATTCTGTGACGAGATGTTTGATACTTACCGCCACTTTATCAACTGGGATTTTCCGCGCGTCTGGAAAGAAACACGTCCGTATGCCAATAAATATACTTCTCAGCTAATAGCTCAGCCGGATGGATGGTATGGGATAGCACCGGAGAATTGTCCTGAAAATTATGGATTCAATGCTATTCCTTTGGCTGTTCCTCAGCCGGGAGAGAAAGTGAAAGTGGAATTCTGCGGAGAAGCAGGAAAGGAAGGATATACTGCAATCCATACAGATAAGGCAGGTTGGCGTTATGGTTTTGTTGCTGTAACGGCAGAAGGTAAATCTATTTATGGCGAAATGGGCGATAATAGCGGGAAAAGTATTATTTTTACAGCTCCAAAAAATCAAACTCTGACCCACTTGTGGTTGGTTGTGATGGGAGCGCCGACGGAGCATTGGATGAATCCCGCTCCGGAAGAGAAAGATGCTCAATGGCCATATCGCATCAGGGTTACGGGAAGCAATCCTTTATAAACATACAGATAAATACGATGTCTGCAAAAGAAACATATATGAACCGATGAAAAACAGTACAAGTGCCGTTGTTTATGCCTGCATTGCAGTGCTTAGTTGGTCTACTGTAGCCACTGCTTTTAAGATAGCCTTAACGCATCTTACTCATTTTGAGATGCTGCTGATAGCTAGTTGTACTTCATTAGTCATATTTGCCCTTTTGCTGACTTTCCAGAAGAAGTGGAGACTGGTGTCGGAACTTTCCGGTCGCCAATGGGGATATTTTGCATTGTTGGGATTGCTGAACCCTGTCGCTTATTATCTGGTGTTGTTCAAGGCTTATGATCTGCTACCTGCACAAGTAGCGCAGCCCATCAACTATGCATGGCCTATTGTGCTGCTTATTCTGTTGGCCTTGTTTGCCCATCAGCCCATACCCCAAAAGAAATATATTGGCATGTTCATTTCACTGGGTGGAGTGGTACTTATTTCTGTAGGAACCGGGCAGTCGGGAGGTATGGATATACCCGTGCATGGCTTATTGTTGGCGGCATTGAGTGCTTTGCTGTGGGCCATGTATTGGATGATAAACAATAAGTTCAAAGATAAAACAGATGGTAGTATCGCTCTGTTTATGAGTTTCCTGTTCGGCACGGTTTATTTGTTGATAGGAGCTGTGGGAGTGGGGGTGCACCTTAATACATTGCCCGGTATCTTGTCGGGTATGTATGTCGGCGGGTTTGAAATGGGGATTCCTTTCATCTTTTTCAGCCTTGCCATGCGGAAAACATCCAATCCGGCACTGGTCAACCAGCTTTGTTACTTATCTCCCTTCTTGTCTTTATTCTTCATTGCAATCATATTGGGTGAACAGATTGTGTTTACAACTTACATCGGTCTTGCATTGATTGTAATGGGAATTATGTTCAATCAATATCTGGTGAAGAAATGAAAAAGATTATCCTTGCTATAATAGCCGGTATTATTCCGTTGGTGCTTCCGGCAGCTTCTACTGATTTCTGGTTCCGCCATTTCTCCGTGGAAGATGGATTATCCTCCAACTCTGTGCGTGCTATTATGCAGGATAAATATGGCTTTATGTGGCTTGGTACGGATGACGGCTTGAACCGTTACGACGGCACCACTATAAAGGTTTATAATCTGAATCCGCAAGGGTCTAATGATTATATCTCTTCTCTTTACGACACTACGGACAATATCTGGGTAGGGACAGAAGGCGGGGTGTATATTTTTGATTATGAAACGGAAAGCTTTGAACTATTCAAAGTATTGACAGCCCAAGGTGACAGCATTAAGAGCAATGTGAATCATATTGCAGAAGACAGAGACGGCAACTTGTGGTTCTCGACAGTAGGGCAAGGTATTTTCAAGTATAATATATCCAAGCACTATCTGGAACATTATGAATTTAAAGATGCCAATGGATTAATGGCGAGTGTGCTGGTTGATAGTGAAAATCAGATCTGGGCGGTCACTAATTGGGGAAGTCCCACTGTGTCCAAGCTGAATAAGGCGGAGAATAAATTCGAGCCTTTCCCTATCACTTACGAAGCGGGGCAATATGACTCAAACTCTCTGGTCATGCTCGAAGACTCTGAACATGCACTGTGGCTGGGAACCTGGGAATGCGGCTTGCAGAAGATAGATAGATATACAGGTAAGGCAATCACTTATTTGCATCCGTCGGAAGGTAAAGGGGCTACACATATCCACTCTTTGATGGAATATGCTCCCCACCAACTATTGATAGGTTCGGATGACGGACTTTTGTTGTTTAATACCCTTACGTGTGAACATCAACTGTTCACGGAAGATGAAACAAACCCTTATTCATTATCCAATCGTTTTGTCTATCCTATCGTAAAAGACCGTGAAGGCGGAATCTGGGTCGGGACTTATTACGGTGGGGTGAATTATCTTTCGCCTAATACCGGGCAGTTTGAATGCTTTGCCCATTCGCGCTTTTACAACTCGGTGAACGGAACTGTTATCGGACGTTTTTGTGAAGACTCTTCTGGATATATCTGGATAGCCTCTGACGATGGAGGTCTGAGCCGCTTTGCTCCCAAGGATAAACAATTCACTCATTATATGCCCGATGAGCACAGAAACAGTCTTTCTTACCATAATGTGCATGCTCTTTGTATGGATGATGACGATTTATGGATTGGTACCTATACGGGAGGAGTCAATGTGCTGAATACGAAAACAGGCACGTTCAGGGTATATACCACCAAAGGGGGCGATTTGACCACCCTTGACGGCACCAGTTCTTACGCCATCTTCCGTGACCGGGAGAAACGGATCTGGGTGACTTCTATGGCAGGAATAAACTTGTATAACCGTGAAGAAGACAATTTTATCCGTGTCAAAGACTTGGAATCGCTGACCATTGATATAGATCAGGATGCCGATGGTAACATCTGGTTTTCTACGCAAGGGAAGGGTTTGTTTAAGTATAATCCGGATAAAAAGACTTGGAAGAATTACGTGTACAGTAATACTCCCGGTGCATTGGTTAACGATCAGGTGAATTGTGTGTTGATAGATGGTAACGGAAATATGTGGGTGGGGACGATGAACGGGCTTTGCAAGTATGACGCTGGGGAAGACCGGTTTGAAGCGATACCTCTGGATATTCCCAGCCGTAACATCTGCGGTATAGTTGAAGATCAGCATGTGCTGTGGCTGACCACGACGAAAGGGCTGGTTCGTTACGCTCCCGGCGAGAGTTGTCAGGTCTTCACGCGTAGCGATGGTTTGCAGAGCGAACAATTCCTGCCTAATGCTGCTTTGAAGGCTTCCGACGGGAAGATATATGTCGGCTCGGTCAATGGCTTCAATGCCTTTTATCCTTATCAGATAAAAATGAATAAGGTGCTTCCACCGGTTGTTATCACAGGATTGGAAATCTTCAACAAGGAAATCCGGATAGGAGATAAGAAGTTGCCGAAAGCCCTGAACTGGATGGCGGAACTGGATTTGTCTTATAAAGACCATGTATTCAGTCTGCTCTATGCTTCATTGAGCTATTGTACACCCGAAAAGAACCAGTACGCCTATAAACTGGAAGGTTTTGATAAAGACTGGAATTATGTAGGTTCGCAGAATAAAGCTACTTATACCAACTTGCCTGCCGGAACATACGTCTTCAAGGTAAAAGCCACGAATAATGACGGTATTTGGAGTAATCAGGAAGCGAGCTTGAAAATAACCATTCATCCTCCTTTTTATTGGAGCACGGCTTCCAAGATTCTTTATTTCATATGGGTGTGCATAGCGCTGACCTTCTTTATCCGTTTCTTGTTGAAGCGGACGGAGAAGAAGCACACTGCGGAAATCAATCAACTGAATGTCAGTAAGGAGAAGGAAGTGCATGAAGCTAAGATTAAGTTCTTCACGATGATAGCTCACGAAATCCGCACCCCGGTTTCGCTTATCATCGGTCCTTTGGAGAAGATTATGAAATCGTCCATACCGATGCCTGCAGTGCTGAGGCACGATCCATTCTTCCCGGAGATTGCTCTGCATGTTCTACTTCTTCTGGTCAATCAGTTGCTGGACTTCCGTAAGGTGGAACAGGAAGGCATAACCATGAGATATGCTTCGCAGAACATCCGCCAGTTGTTACAGGCGGTTTGCGAACGGTTCAAACCGTTTATCACCCAGCATGGTGCGCATCTGGAAGTGGAATATCCCGATGCTGATTTCACGGCTATGGTGGATAGTGAGGCGATCACTAAAATGATAAGTAACCTGCTGACGAATGCAAGCAAGTATACCAAGGATAAAGTTGTCCTCTCATGTATTGTTCAGCCGGAACAGCATACGTTTGTGGTGAAAGTGACAGATAATGGAATCGGTATCAGTAAAGAAGACCGTAAGAGAATCTTTAAGCCTTTCTTTCAGGCCATGGATAATAAACCCGGTACGGGTATCGGACTCAGCATTGTGAAGAGCATTGTGGAGTCGCATAACGGTTGCATAGAGGTGGAATCCGAAATCAATAAAGGTTCCTCTTTCATAGTGACGTTGCCTATCGAACAAGTCGGGGCGGAGGTGCAGGAAGGGGAGGCAGGTGTTCTCAATCCGGCAATACCCGAGGATATCTTGTCGGAAACCTTGCCGGTGATGTCCTCTAAGAACAAACCGTTGATGCTGATTGTGGATGACAACGAAGAAATGCTGAACTTCCTTTCAAGCAGTTTCTCCGCCCAATATTCCATTCTGACGGCAGAAGACGGAATGGAGGCATTGGAGAAACTGAAGGAACATGAGGTTACCTTGATTGTGAGCGACTGGATGATGCCGCGCATGGATGGGGTGGAATTCTGCAAGGCTTTACGCGCCGACCAGTCCATCAGTCATATACCGTTTATTTTGCTGACTGCTAAAACAGATACGAACTCCAAAATAGAAGGTATGGACTGCGGGGCGGATGCTTATATTGAAAAGCCTTTCTCGGTGCAGTATCTGGAAGCATGTATTAAGAATCTGCTTGATCTGCGTAATTTGTTGCGTCAGAAATTCTCTAAAATGCCATTGGTACCGTTGAACAGTATTGCCAATAACTCTATGGATAATAAATTCCTTACCCGTATCAATGAGATTATAGAGCAAAACTTCTCAAATTCGGAACTGTCTGTTGATTTTCTGGCAGAAGAACTTTGCATCAGTCGTTCCGGATTATTTGCCAAGATAAAAACGCTGGCTAATATTACTCCGAATGAACTGATTCAGATTGTGAGGTTAAAGAAAGCTGCTGCTTTGCTTTCAGAGAATAAATACCGGATCAATGAGATTTGCTATATGGTAGGTTTTAATAATCCATCTTATTTTGCCAAATGTTTCCAAAAGCAATTCGGTATCAAACCCGGAGAGTTTGTTAATGGAAAAGAGTAATTCTGTCAACAAATTCATTCTATCAATTTGTACTATCTTTTTCTTTTCATACTTTTGTAAGTTAATTAATATTTAAGAGTATGAATAAGAAATTACTTTTATCCTTATTTGCCCTTGTAGGTGTATCAGTCTGTCTTTCGGCAGCAGATGAAGCGCGTTTATTGCGCTTTCCGGCAACGAACGGGAACGAGATTGTTTTCTCGTATGCAGGCGATTTGTATAGAGTGCCTGTCACTGGAGGAGAGGCGCAGCGCCTGACTTCGCATGTGGGTTACGAAATGTTCCCTCGTTTTTCACCCGATGGCAAAACGATTGCTTTTACCGGTCAGTATGATGGAAATACGGAAGTATACACCATCCCAGCAGCTGGTGGAGAACCACAACGCCTGACGTATACTGCAACGAATTCCCGTGATGACCTGGGCGATCGTATGGGACCTAACAATATTGTGATGACTTGGACACCGGATGGTAAACAGATCATTTATCGTAACCGTATCAGTGACGGTTTTTCCGGTAAGCTTTATTCTGTCAATCAAGAGGGTGGTATGCCCGAAATTATCCCTTTGCCCGAGGGTGGATTCTGTAGTTATTCTCCCGACGGCAAGCGACTGGCTTACAACCGTACCATGCGTGAATTCCGTACCTGGAAGTATTATAAAGGTGGTATGGCGGATGATGTCTGGATATACGATCCGGTAAAGAAATCAGTGGAGAATATAACGAATAATGTTGCTCAGGATATCTTCCCCATGTGGATAGGCGATGATATATTTTTCCTTTCCGACCGTGACCGCACCATGAATATCTTTGTTTATAATACGAAGACCAAACAGACGTCGAAGGTTACTAACTTTACTGAATATGATGTGAAGTTCCCGAGTGCTTCCGGCAATACCATTGTGTTTGAGAATGGCGGATATATCTATAAGATGGATGCTGCCACCCGTCAGCCCGAGAAAGTCAATATCAGTCTTGCTTCGGATAATATCTATGCACGCAGCGCCATAAAGAATGGGGCTAAGTATCTGACAGCCGCCAGTGCATCTCCCGACGGAGAACGGGTGGTGGTGACTGCTCGCGGAGAGGTCTTTAATCTGCCTTCGACTAAGGGTGTGACGAAAAATATAACCCGCACTCCGGGTGCCCACGAACGTGATGCACAATGGTCTTCTGATGGAAAATACATTGCTTATATCTCGGATGCTACCGGAGAGACAGAACTTTATCTTCAGGATGCAGTGGAAGGTAATCCGGTGCAGCTGACCAAGAATAATGATACGTATATCCGCTCTTTCGAATGGAGTCCGGACAGTAAGAAGATTGTTTATACCGACCGTCAAAATCGTATCAATCTGCTGGATGTAGCTTCACGACAGGTGACTATGCTATTACAAGACCCAATGGGGGAACCGCAGGATGTGACTTTTTCACCGGATAGCAAATGGCTGACCTATACCCGTGATGCAGACAATGAAATAACTGTTGTATATGTCTATGATATTGCCGGAAAGAAGGAATATCCGGTGACGGACAAGTGGTATAATTCTTCTTCATCGGTATTCAGTACGGATGGTAAGTATCTTATTTTCTCATCTGCCCGCGATTTCAACCCTACATACGGCTGGTTGGAATGGAACCATGTCTATAATAATATGTATGGAGTTTATCTTGCTTTGCTCTCGAAAGATACCCCGTCACCTTTTATACAGAAAGATGCCGGAATGAAGAACGACAGTGAGAGTGAGGCCTCGAAGGCTACTGAAAAGACTGCCGGAAAGAAAGAAGCGAAACAGGAAACAGCTTCTGCGTCACTCGTCAAGTTTGATCCGGAAGGTATCACCGACCGTATCATCAAGCTTCCATTGTCGGCTTCTTATTATACTAATTTCTATTCAAACGGAAAGAAAGTATATTACTGGGGCAATGGCGGAACGAAGTTCTTCGATCTTGAAGGTCAGAAAGAAGAAACGGTTGCCGATGGTGCTATGATGACGGTTACTCCGGGTAGTCAAAAGGCTTTGTTCTACAAGGACAACAAGCTTTATGTAACCGCTATACCGGAAGGAGCGGCTAATCTGAGTACGCCTGTCAATATGGATAACATGTCCATTACGATAGATTACCCCAAGGAATGGGCACAGATCTTTGATGAGGCTTGGCGTGCTTATCGTGATGGTTTTTATCTGGAGAATATGCATGGTGTGGATTGGAAAGCAATCAAACAGAAATATTCTGTTCTGCTGCCTTATGCAAAGACACGTCTCGACCTGAACTATATCATTGGAGAGATGATTGGTGAGCTTAACTGCGGACACGCATACGTCAATCCGGGTGAAACGGATAAACCGGCACGTATCAAGACTGGTTTGCTGGGTGCTGAGATATCGGCAGATAAGAGTGGTTTCTTCCGTTTGGACAAGATACTTCCCGGTGCTTCCTGGAGTAAGGAACTGCGCTCTCCGCTTACTGAACCGGGTATTGAGGCTAAGGCCGGGGAATACATTGTTGCCATTGACGGTATACCGACGAATACGGTGAAGAATATCTATGCTTTACTGGTAGGAAAGGCTGATGTGCCGACAGAAATCTCGCTGAACAGCAAACCGCAATTGGCAGGTGCAAGAAAGATTGTCATCAGTCCGCTGGAAAATGAGTATCCTCTTTATCAGTATAACTGGGTACAGGATAACCTGAAGAAGGTGGAAAAGGCATCCAATGGACGTATCGGTTATATCTATATCCCTGATATGGGTCCGGAAGGTCTGAACGAGTTCTCCCGTTATTTCTATCCGCAGCTCGACAAGGAAGGTCTGATTATAGACGACCGTGCTAATGGTGGCGGTAATGTATCTCCTATGATTCTGGAACGTTTGTCTCGCGAACCTTACCGCTTGACGATGGGACGTGGTACGAAGCATGTCGGCACTATACCCGATGCTGTGCAAGTAGGGCCGAAGGTTTGTTTGATTAATAAATATTCTGCTTCTGATGGTGATCTCTTCCCGTGGGGCTTCCGTGCATTGGGGCTTGGTAAACTAATCGGTACCCGCACCTGGGGTGGTATTGTAGGTATCAGCGGACCGTTGCCTTATATGGATGGTACGGATATCCGTGTTCCTTTCTTCACCAGTTATGATGCGAAAACAGGCCAGTGGATTATTGAAAATCATGGCGTCGATCCGGATATCTTGATTGATAACGATCCGGTGAAGGAATGGAACGGTGAAGACGAACAGCTCAATAAGGCTATCGAAGAAGTGATGAAAGAATTGCAGGATCGTAAGCCATTGCCGCCTGTTCCGGCTCCAAGAGATTTCAGTAAGTAGTCACATACTTTCACTATACTGTTATAAATATGCCATTTTATGAGGAGAGCTTTGCTCTCTCCTTATAGAATGGCATATTCTGTTTATCTTTGTGGCTCAGATTTCGTAATTATAGAATTAAGAAGATGAAGGATACTCAGATTATTATGTTAGGTACAGGTAATGCAGGCGTTACCCGATGCTATAATACTTGTTTCGCAATCCGGACAGCTGAAAATGTGCTGCTTGTGGATGCCGGTGGAGGAAATGGAATATTGGTTCAGTTGGAGAAAGCCGGTATCGCCATTGAACGTATTCATGATATGTTTGTGACACATGCTCATACGGATCATATATTGGGTGCGGTATGGGTAATCCGGATGGTAGCACAACAGATGCAAAGTGGGAAATATGCAGGAGGCTTCCGGGTATATGGACATGATAAAGTATTACAAGTTCTGGATTGGATCTGCCGGATGACGTTACCTAAGAAAATTGTACAGTATTTGGGAAATGGCATTGAGCTTTGTGAGGTTAAGGACGGAGAGACATTTAAAGCAGGGGAGTTAAAACTACAATCTTTTGATATAGGATCGACTAAAGAGAAACAATATGGTTTTCGTACCACATTGCCGAATGGCCAATCGCTGGTTTGTCTTGGAGATGAACCTTATAATGAGAAGAATCGTCCCTATGTGGAAGGGGCTGACTGGTTGTTGTGCGAGGTTTTCTGTCTGTATAAAGACCGTGATATATTCAAACCTTATGAGAAACACCATAGTACGGCACTGGATGCCGGGAAGCTGGCGGAAGAACTGAAAGTGAAGAATCTGTTGTTATATCATACGGAAGATAAGACGCTGAATACGCGTAAAGCGTGTTATACGGAAGAAGCTGCTCAGGGATTTTCCGGTGTGGTACACGTGCCGGATGATTTGGAAATAATAGACATTATTGTTAATTAACAATATGCTATGCAGTCTTTTTTCTAATTTGTTATTTCTCTAATACAAAGAAGTTATTTTGAATATTTAATTAGAGGAAGTACATTATGAAAATTAATTCAGTATTTAGTAAAGCACTTGCCGTGGCAACAGTAGTAGCCACTTCTATAGGTTTTCAGTCCTGCCTGGACGACGACGACAATAACGCTTATTACCTGAGGTATCCTAATGCCCTTGTGACAGTGAAGGAAGCTGCCGATGGAGCATTTTTCTTGCAGTTGGATGATAAGACGACCTTATTACCGACCAATGTGAAAACCTCTCCTTTTGGAGATAAAGAGGTCAGAGCATTGATGAATTACAGTGAAGTGGACGAAGCCAGTGGTGAATACACGAAAGCAGTGCACATCAACTGGATAGACAGTATCTTGACAAAGCCTATCGCTCCGGATCTGGGAGAAGAAAATGATAAAATATATGGTACAGATCCTGTGGAAATAGTAAATGACTGGGTGACTCTTGCAGAAGATGGCTATCTGACACTCCGTTTCAGAACTGTATGGGGAGGTTCGCAGAAACATTTTGTAAACTTATTGTTAGGACAAAATCCGGATAATCCTTATGAAGTGGAGTTCCGGCATAATGCGTACGGTGATACGTATGGAAAAACGGATGATGGCTTGGTTGCCTTTAAGTTGGATGAATTGCCTGATACGGAGGGTAAAACTGTTAAGTTGAAACTGAAATGGAAGTCATTCAGCGGTGATAAATCAGCCGAATTTGATTATTGCACCCGGAAATCCGTTGCACCGAGTGAGCCCGCTGCTGCAGCTGTAAGAAGTAATTTAAAGTTGAAATAGTTTTTGTATGACTATGATTGATTGATAGAAGGAAGGATACCATTAACTTTGGTGTCCTTCTTCCTTTTTTAAGATATACTATACAGTTTTCTCCAGGCTTCTCTTTAATATAATGGTTATCCATACGGAAATGACAAAAGGGGCAGTCAGGGTTGTAATTCCCCAATGCATACCCAGCCATTGTAATAAAATGGATATAAGGATGGAACATACACACCATACTCCGGAACGTATTGTTTTATCACCCAAAGCAATGGCGCACAATACACCGTTATAACCGATCAATCCAGCATTTAGTATGGCATGATCCATACCGCTTAGCACAGCCACAACTATTGGAAGGATGGAACCTAAAGCAGTATAGAAAGCATTGATGCGGGAATTAACTGCAATGGCAATTAGAAAGAATAATCCTGATATACTATTCCCCTGAAACATTACTTGACCTATATTCAAACAGAAAGCGCGGAGGAAATCAGAGGATGGCTCTGCCCCAACAGGTGTGGTGGATAATAATAATGAAGGAAATATCCAGTGACATCCATACAGATAAAATAAAGGGAGCCGTATATCCGGATAAACGATGCTGAAGGCTGAAGAGATAAGTGATCCAGGTGGATAGGGCGGAAGTTATTAGCAGAAGCAACATTGATAGCCATGTTATCTCTATAAATACTCCGATGGCGATACCTACTAAAGTACCATTGAATCCGTATAGTCCATTTTTTATATCCTCACGGCTGTAGCTGCAAATCCAGGCAGTTGCAGTACTTATTATATTGCCAGTAATAGCTAATAAAGCCAATTGCCAGGAACTGTACAGAATTCCTGATAGCATTAATATACCTGAAAATGCATTGTTTTGGAACATCACTTGGCCGATGCCACGGCTGATAACAAATAATCCCTCGCGCATAACTCTATTGCATATAGAAAAAAGTTTGTATTCTTGTCTTGCTTTTAAAGGCTTTATATATGACGTGTTGAACGAGTTTGGTTTCTTTTTCGATCATTGCAAAGATAGGTAAAAAGCTTTATGGCATCAAAAATGGAGGTGCTTTTTCAGTATGTAACCTTTAATTTCCCAGCAATAGCTATGAACTTTTCGAATGAACGGCTGTCCTGCATCCCTCTATTCATCGGCCTTAACGGATGGAAGGGGTAGAAACGGGTGCGGTGAAGGCAATATGTGGATATAGTATTCATTCGTTTTGCTATAGGAATTATTTGATGTTGACTACCTTCAGTAAGTCTGCTGACTATAGTCAGTAAGCTTGCGGATTATAATCAAACAACTTACTGACTATAGTCAAACGATTGACATGCTTCATGTAAAGCAATGTCAAGCCTTATGCAAAACAATATAATGTATTCTATAATTGGCGTAGTATATGACGTATTGTAATAGGAAAATGCTTATCTGTTATGTTGTGGAAAATACGTAGATTATACCTTTCCACCCGATAAGGCGGATGAATAG
>OGNM01000787.1_pt1 | contig 16493 bp, 18 predicted proteins | sample 1573441 | NCBI WGS metagenome assembly OGNM01 (sample SAMEA2581915, study PRJEB24529) | metagenome | biome: Human gut stool | place: China | collected 2011
ACAGCGGATTACGCGCGTTTGCGGATGCCTCGTGAACCGGCCGCCTACGTACCAAGACTGGAAGCAATCCGTCAAATCGTTGCCGATCCAGAAAAGTACGGCATCAATCTGCCTGAAATTGAAAACGCTCCTTATTTTGTCCGCGTCACGAAGAGCCGTGACATTGACATGAAGACGGCCGCAGAGCTTGCCGAAATGGAACCCAACGAGTTTCGGATGCTCAATCCCGGCTTCAATCTGCCCGTGATCGTTGCCAGCCACAACTCCGTCATGTTGCTTCCGATGGAAAATCTGGAAGTCTTCATGGACAACCTCGCGAGTTGGGTCAACACCGGAAAGCCACTGTCAAGTTGGGTGCTCTATCACCTTAAAGAAGGCGAAACACTTGCAGACGTTGCGTTGAAATCGGGTATGACCGAAGAAGAGCTTCGGCGCGTCAACCGCATCCCGAAGGGACGCAAAGTGCTCGCTGGTTCTGCTTTGCTGGTTGACGCCAACGGGCAGCTTGCGCCAGCAATCGCACAGGAAGAACTCAACGCCGGACTCAAACTTTCGGCTCCGGAAGTGCGCCGTGTGGTTTACCGCGTGCGCCGGGGCGACTCCATCTACACCATCGCCAAGAAATACGGCATCACACAGCGCTCGATTCGTCGCACGAACAATTTGCGCAGCTCCCGACTGCGCATCGGGCAGCGCCTCGTGCTTGTAATTCCGCCGCGTGCAAATACGCAGCCGCCGCCAGGAAAGAACGTACACGTTGTCAGACGCGGAGAGACACTTTTTTCAATTGCAAAAAAGTACGGTACCAGCGTCTCTAAAATCCGTATCATCAACAATCTGAGAACAACTCGAATCTCAATCGGACAACGGTTGAAGATTCGCTAAAAACAAAAATCCTTACCGAGGAATAAATCATGGGATTTCTGCAAGGCAAGAAACTTTTGATCACGGGCGTGTTGTCGAACCGTTCGATCGCTTACGGCATTGCCCGAGCCTGCCACCGCGAAGGAGCCGAGCTCGCCTTTACCTACGTTGGCGAACGCTTCCACGACCGTATCGTTGAATTTGCCAAAGAATTCGGCAGCGACATCTGCCTTGAAATGGATGTCACCAAAGATGATCAGATCGCCAATGTGATGGGTGAACTGAAGGAACGTTGGGGCGGTCTGGACGGCTTTGTGCATTCCATCGGGTTTGCTCCGCGTGAATGCATTGCAGGCGACTACCTTGATGGCGTCGGCCGCGAATCCTTCCGCACAGCCATGGAAATCTCCGCGCTGTCTTACCCGGTGTTGGCCAAGGCAGCATTGCCCCTGATGGAAGGTCGTGCCGCTTCGATCCTGGCTCTCACCTACATCGGCAGTGAACGCACCGTTCCCAACTACAACACGATGGGCGTTTGCAAGGCTGCTCTGGAAGCCTCCACCCGATATCTGGCAGGAAGCCTCGGCCCCAAGGGTATTCGTGCCAATGCCATTAGCTCCGGTCCGATCAAAACGCTGGCAGCTTCCGGCATTCAGAACTTCTCGAAAATCCTGACCTACATGGAACACTCCGCTCCGTTGCGTCGTACGGTCACGATTGATGAAGTCGGCAATACCGCCGCCTTCCTTCTCTCGGATCTGGCTAGCGGCATTACAGGCAATGTGGCCTATGTTGATGCAGGCTTCCACAGCGTCGGCGTGAGCCCTGTACTGGTGGAAGAATAATTGGTTTAACGTAGCCTCTATGAAAAACCGGACTTGGGAACAAAAGCTCAAGCCCGGTTATTTATTTTGAGTGCTCTTAAGCCTTCAAGCTATTTACGTCGAGCCTTTTCCTTTTTACGGCAATCTTCGCAAATGCCGTAGAGGGACAGCGAGTGTCCTTCGAGTTCAAAACCAAGACGCACGGCGATCTGTTTCTGGCGTTTTTCGATTTCTTTATCAACAAACTCTTCTACGCGGCCGCAGCGCGTGCAGACAATGTGATCGTGATGTGCGCCGTCGTCCATTTCATAGCTGGCGCGATCATTGCCAAAATAGTGACGAACGATGAGCCCTGCCGCTTCAAACTGGGTAAGAACGCGATAGACGGTAGCCAAACCCACCTCAATGTTCTCTGCAACTAGCTGCTTGTAGATGTCTTCTGCAGTCAAGTGTCGCACTGCTCCTGCTTCCTGTGCTTTTTGGAAAAGCTCCAGAATGCGCATGCGCGGCGCGGTTGCTTTAAGCCCCACATTTTTGAGTTCCTGTTCGGGCTCAAGCATCTCATGTTCATTATTTACGCTCATTGGCTATCCTCAAGAGGCTCATTTCAATCCGATACTCGCTATCATAACGGGAAGTTTTCAATTTACGAATTTCGAGGCGTTTTCTCGACTGTTTTTTCTCATGTCCTTGCGCACACTTCTTATCACCGCTCCTCTTGCCGTCGGTTTGGTCGCGCTGTCCGGCTGCAACTTCAATAGCTATGTCTACCGTACCGATGTCCACCAAGGCAACCTGGTCACCAAAGAAATGATTGACCAGCTTCAAGTCGGCATGGCTCGTCAGCAAGTTCTCTTCCTGATGGGAGAACCGCTCATTGAAAGTCAGTTCCATCGCAATCGCTGGGACTACACCTACTATCTGAATCCGCGCTACGGTGACATTCAGATGCGTCGTGTCACGCTTTACTTCGATGAACAGGACATCCTTACCAAGATTGAAGCGGGTCGCGTTCCGACCGAAAAACAGGCTGACGAAATGATCCTCGGCCGCGAAACGGACTTCGCTCCGACGCCTCTCGTGCGTCCTGAAGATCAGTAAGGAGTTAAACCGTGAAAATCGCTGTTTCCGGCGCAACCGGCCGCATGGGCAAGCTCATTATTGAGGCCGTTCTCTGTAGTAATGACCTTGAACTCGTAGCTGCCGTCTCTGCCCCCGGAGTTCCCGAAATCGGCACGGATGCCGGTGCGGCAATTGGCAAAACGACCGGGATTTTGATTTCGGATGACGTTCAGGACCTTGCCAAAGCCGATGTTTTGATCGACTTCACACGTCCCCAGGCTACGCTTGCCTATCTGCCCTTCTGCGTTGCTCACAATATCGGCGTCGTGATCGGCACGACCGGCTTTGACGCGCAAAGTAAAGAGAAAATTGCTGAAGCGGCCAAGTCTGTTCCCGTCGTATTCGCGCCCAACATGAGTGTCGGTGTCAATTCCGTTTTGAAGCTTCTGGAAATTGCCGGCGCGATGCTCTCGCAATACGACTGTGAAATCGTTGAAATGCACCACAAGCACAAGGTGGATGCGCCTTCCGGCACAGCTCTTGAAATGGGACGCCGTGTGGCTCAAGGACGCGGTGTTGATTTCGATACGGTTGCAGTTCTCAGTCGAGAAGGACATACCGGTGAACGTCCCGATGGCGCCATCGGCTTTGCGGCTCTGCGTGGCGGGGACGTTGTCGGTGACCATACCGTGATTTTTGCCGGCCCCGGTGAACGCATCGAGATCAGTCATAAATCAGGTTCTCGCGCCGGTTACGCACAAGGTGCCGTAACGGCTGCGCGCTTCCTGAAAGACAAACCCAATGGACTTTTTTCCATGTCCGATGTGCTCGGATTCAACTGAATTTGTTTTTCCGCGTAAAAAGCCGCGCAGACAACCGCGTTGAGTGGCAAAATTCGCAGGCAAACTTTTCCTAGGTGCGCAATAAACACTGCGCATGCTCTAACGAGGTAACAAATGAACGACCAGCTTGACAAACTTGAATCTTCCGTCGCCCGCCTTGTGCAGGCCTACAACGAAATGAAGGCTGAGAACGCAGCCCTCAAGGCTCAGCTTGCAGACAAGACCGCCGCTGTCGAACTGCTCGAGGAAGAAGCTGCCGCCGTGCGCAGCCGCATCGATTCGCTGATCGTCTCTCTGACGGCCGACCAGCAGATGGAACAGCCTTCTGCTTAATCGGAACATTGTCAGGTAGAAAATCGGAGTCATAAAGCATGCCACGCATCAAACTCACCATCTTGGATCGCGAGTATCCATTCGAGGTTTCCGAGGAGGACGTTGAGAATTTACGCAGCGCCGCCGAAATCCTCAATACGCGTGCATCTCAAGTACGCTCGGCCAATCGTTCGCTGACACCTGAACGCGTTGCCGTGATGGCGTCGTTGCAGATTGCCTTTGACTCCATTACCGGCCGTCTCGGTCAGGTCCCCGTCGATGAAGCAACCGTTTCGCGTGTTGCCGCGCTTCGCATGAAGTGCGATGAAGCTCTGGATCCCGCACTCGAAAGCTGAATTTTTCCAGCTTTTGTGTAAATGTTCCCCGAAAGGCCGCTGAAAATAAGCGGCCTTTCCTTATGTCCTCAGGAGTCAATAGCAGGGAACGCGCCTTCTTGACTCAAGTCAAACTCCATTTTCTTATCCGACGACAAAGCATCCAACGATAGTGCGATTAAGGCCGCCCAATGGCAATCCATCGTGCGTGAAAACGTCCGTGGAATAAGGCGCTGCGGCGTGTTGCCTCACCTCTTGGTTTGGTTGGCTGTCAAGTTGCCGAAACCTGCCTGACTTCTTTTTCCGAGCTGCAAAAGCCCTTGCCAGTACTTGTGTGTATTGGCAAAAACTTTCACTAACCGAGCCGAACCTGTTGTCTGTTCTTGCTGCCCGACGTCATCAAGCGTCTCAGTGTTCGTTACGTTATCAACAGAGGAAAGTGTTGAACGTTCTTATTCGACCTTTTTATCGTCATGACCGCATCAGCGAATGCGGCACTTCTGACGTGGCCATGATGGAGATCCGGACCTCTGTTCCTCTTTTTTATAGCGACGCAAAAATACGTCAAAAGGTCGCACAGGTTTAGCAGTGGCCGGCGTAACCGGTTTTTACATCATTGAGCTTGGATCAATCGCGGCGAGCATTTCGTCTTTCTCCTAGGCTGCCGTAACAGGCATCCTTCTCCAGTCCTGTCCCTTGCTTGCCACCGCCCAGCACTGGCGTGCCATGCGGTTGGCGATGGCAACCATTGCCACCTTCTTGGGTTTCTTTGCCAAAATGTTTTTCACCCAGTCTGTCCGGTATTTCGACCTGGCCACCGCATGGGCTCCCTGTACCAACAAAGCTCGCAGAGCTTTATCGCATCGGCCGGGAATCTTTGTGGTGACAGTCTTGCCGCCACTGCCCGTATGCATTGGTACCAAGCCAAGATAAGCTGCAAACTGCCGGCCCGAAGAAAATTGCGTTGGATCGGCAAGCAACACGCACATATCGCCATAATCGTCTCGCCAATGCCCGGAACTGTCAGAAAGTGCTTTGCATTTCTGGTTTGATCGGCAAGCCTGTTGATTTCGCGCTGAAGCGTCTTAATCCGGTCTTGGTCATCCCGAATGCTCTTGACCGTATCGCGCAGCGTGTCGATCACCAGCTGCACGGCGTCACCTTCAAGGCTGTTGATGCATTCATCAACCTTTTTATCGAATTGATCAACGCTCTTTGGCATAACATGTCCGTATTCGGCAAGTAAGCCGCGCACGTGGTTGATGCGGGCTGTGCGCTGTTTGACCAGCAAGGCTCGCATTGTCAGCAGCGTCTGGATGTCACGTTCCGTTTCCGTCTTGACAGCAACGGCCCGGACTCCGCTTACTAGGGCATGGTAGACGCCCTCGGCATCAGCCTTGTCACTCTTGTTGTGACGAACAAAAGGCTTTACGAGCTTGGGATCCATCAGCCGGACAGTATGGCCGAGTGCCTGCAGGTTGCGGGCCCAGTATTGGGAGCTGCCGCATGCCTCCATGCCGATAAGGCATTTGCCGCAATTGGCAAGGCTCTCCAGCACCTTATCCCGTTTGATCTGCACGTTGGTGATCTCACCGGTCTGCGTATCGCAGCTATAGATTTGAAACACGCTTTTGGCAATGTCGATGCCGATGAGCTTCGTGAAGTCGCAAAACTGATTAAGATTCGCCATGAGGGCCTCCTTTAAATGTTGTGCTAGAACATTTTGGCGCTTAGATGCCGTAAAAGACCGCGGGTCTTCAGGAGGTTCCTCTCCCTTCACGGACTTGACGCATGAAGCCGTACGCGACGTAACGCCCCATGCGGGCTCGTGCGTCAATTCATCATCGGTACCAACTCCCTTGAAACCCCAAGAAAGCGCCGGTTGCTTGCCGATGCTAAACGGTGTGACTAAAAGAAAGACGTCATCGCCGACAGCAAAGGGGAAAGCGTTGCGATAACAGCGTGTGCCGTCATCACATTCTCAGCCAAAGCGTTAAAACTCAGGCTGTCCGCGCATTCTCGCGGGCCGCGCAGAGTCGGACTTCTCCTATCTGCGCACTTCAAGTGTATGCCTTACGATGAAACAAGCTTGTGCGGGCAAGGCAAGGCGTATTCTTAAGGGCCGGGAAAAACTTTGGGTGAATCCGCCGTTAGGCGGAGAGGGCAAAGCCCTCCTCAGGTTGGCTCATCGAGCCAACCGTCCTCAATCTCTTAACCTCATTTCCGAATTGTTGGAGAACTCTACAAGCTTTGTATCAATGGGTACTACGCTTGATCGGGTACCTGAGGTCATTATCGTTTTATAATTGTCCTACCCTGTGAAGTTTCACCAGCGGCTCCAATGTTCCTAACCTATGCATTCGTGCAAGGCCGTTTAACTCGAGAGCCGATAGTGCAGCGGGCACGCGTTGTCCGCTCCGTTTTCCGCTCCAGCCGCGGCCACCCTGACCTTTCGGTTCAGGTAACGTAGCCGGAAACCACAGGGTCTTCCTTTTCCCGCCTTCGTCAATTCCTGCCCCGAACTCGCTCTGCCCTCTTTGACGCAGGTATCATGTACGCCGCGATTCGACAATTCTGCGGGAAGCGTATTCATGTCTTGGGAAATTGTTGCGGCTTTGCTTTGTTTAGGCGCCTGTACCGGTTTTTTGGCCGGACTCCTCGGCATCGGCGGGGGCATGGTGCTCACGCCCTTCATGACCATGCTTTTGGTCTATGCCGACGTGCCTGATACAGCCATCGTTCATACAGCTATCGCGACATCTTTGGCTACCATCATGTTCACGTCGCTTTCTTCGGTGCGAGCGCATCACAAGCGCGGTGCAGTGCTTTGGAACGTTGTTGCAGCGGTTGCACCCGGTATCTTGGTAGGTGCCCTCCTCGGAGCCAAAATCTCCAGCCTTCTCCCAACCTTCTGGATTTCTCTCGTCTTCGTCTGTTTTGTCGGCTTTTCCGCTGTCAAGATGTTCATCAACTCCAAACCGGAACCCAAAAGAACTCTTCCGGGAATGGCAGGAATGTTTGGCGCCGGTACCGGCATCGGAGTGGTCTCAGCATTGGTCGGCGCCGGGGGCGGCTTCATTTCCGTTCCGTTCATGGTGTGGTGCAATGTCAAAATGCATAACGCCGTAGGAACCTCTGCCGCCTTGGGCTTTCCCATTGCAGCTGCCGGAACGCTCGGCTACATCATTACAGGCTGGGGTGAACCGGGGCTCCCGCAATTTCCCATGATGTTGGGCTACATCCATTTGCCAGCTTTATTGTCTGTGGCAGCAGCAAGCATTTTTACGGCGCCTTTCGGTGCCAAGGTCGCTCACAGCATCGACACAAAACCCTTAAAGCGCATCTTTGCCTGCATGCTTTTGGTTCTTGCCGGCTATATGCTGACGCGCGCCATCAGTTCCCTTTGATTTTTCAACTTCATCTCTTTTCTTCTGCTGTATGTCTGAATTCACTTTGCCTCCTGTTCGTGCCGTAGAACCGGAAACCATTGCGACACACCTCTTCCATGTGAAAGAGGTAGCGCCGCTCGTGCACTGCATAACCAATGATGTTGTGCAGGAGATCACGGCAAACGTGTTGCTTGCGATGGGCGCATCGCCCGCTATGGTCATCGCCTGTGAAGAAGCCGCACACTTTGCCGCGATTTCTTCTTCCGTGCTGATCAATGTCGGTACTCCCCGTCCGGATTCGTTGGAAGCCATGCATCTGGCTGCCAAAAGTGCCGTTCGACACAATGTTCCCTGGGTGCTGGATCCGGTTGCAGCCGGTGTTATTCCCTGGCGTGACAAAATGATCCAAGGCCTTTTGGCGCTTCACCCGACGGTGATCCGCGGTAACGCCTCAGAAATTTTGGCCCTTGCAGGAATGGGCAAAGGCGGTAAGGGGGTCGACAGTACCGACTCTAGTGATGCCGCTCTTGAAGCGTCCGTCAAACTTGCTCGTGAGTACAACACCATCGTCTGCGTCACCGGCAAAACCGACTACGCTACCGACGGCAAGGAAATTCTTTCGTGTACCGGCGGCTCCGTTAAGGCAACACTTGTGGTCGGAACCGGCTGTTCCCTGTCGGCCATGGTGGCAGCCTTCGTTGCTCAAACCGAACATCCTCTTGAAGCTGTCATTTCCGCCTGTGCGCTTGCCAAACGTGCCGCACAACAGGCTGCCGGCGTAGCCCGCGGCCCCGGCAGTTTCGCAGTTGCTTATATTGATGCCCTAAATCTCCTGCAAGCCAAGGACTTCTATTGATGCGACACCCCATCGATCTTTCTGTTTATCTGGTGCTCGATCCCGACTTGTGTGGCGGTGCTCAAGGCATGATCGACACCACGCGCGCGGCAGTACAAAACGGTGCCACCTGCGTTCAATTGCGCGCCCCACATTGGAAAAAGAGAGCACTGGTTGAATGCGGCCGTGTGCTAAAGTCAGTTCTCGCCGACTTTCATGTTCCTCTGATCATCAACGATCATGCTGATGTGTGCCTTGCCGTTGATGCCGAAGGCTTGCATATCGGGCAGGACGATCTATCTCCCAGCGATGCTCGCGCCATCATCGGAAACGAAAAGCTACTAGGGCTCTCTGTGTCCAACGAACAGGAACTCTCTGCAGTCGATGTTCGTTTGGTTGATCATCTTGGAATCGGACCTATTTTCTCGACGAGCACTAAACTGGATGCTAGCGATGCTCTTGGCATTGAGGGTTTCGCACTACTGGCCTCACGCAAACCCTGTCCCGTTGTTGCCATCGGCAGTGTCAAAGTACCCATTGTCGGAGATTTGATTCGTGCTGGAGCCGATGGGGTTGCTGTTGTTTCAGCTATATGCGGACAAAAGGACCCCGGTGTAGCGACAAAAGAACTAGTTGACGCCGTGCAAATGGCTCGAATCTAGAACGCAACTAAGCACTCTCACCTAAAATAGGGGTTTGAACCAATATCAGAGGATTTCTCATTGCTATGGCAAAAAGCAAACGAACATCGGTTCGACTAACACTCCAACAGGCAAAACTGATTCTGCTTGCCAAGGCTGTTGAGGAATCCAATGACGCGCATATCAAATGGACGTCGGCTGACGCCGAAGCCGCAAGCCTTCGGGCCGCCCATACGGTCGGAGAATCTGCCGATGCCGTGAAGCTCTTGACTGAGCGCGCCAAGGTCGTGTTGCGTACGGCTTCCGAGCGCGGCGTTAATACGACCATCAGCACTAAGGCTCGCCTGCCCCAATTCTTCTCACCTCTCTTTGTTCTTATGGCCTTCGTGCTCGGCGCCTTGACGGATCGCATTGCAAGCCCAGAGCACATTGTCAATCTGCTCTCCCCTCCCTATTGGGGAGTGATCCTTTGGAATCTTGTTGTCTACATCGCACTATTTTGCTGCGCAATCGGCCTGGTCGGAACCGGAACCAATCGATTTGCGTTGCCATTGCGAAGCAGTCTTAACGCATTCGTTCAAAAGACGAGCTACGGCACATTGCGTCGTTCCGGCTTCAAGTCGCACTTCTACAGCGAATGGTCATCGTTTGTTGCGCCGCTGATTCGCATGAACGTAGCCCGTACCTTGCATTTCGCAGCCCTTTTCTTTGCTTTGGGCATCATCGTAAGTCTTCTGGTGCGAGGATTGGGTACATCGTACTGGGCCGGCTGGGAAAGCACATGGCTTGCCGAAAGTCCCGAAAGTGTCAAGGCCTTTATTGACTACACGTACGGACTTATTCCTGCTGTCGGTCCTCTTCCTCCCACGCCTGATCTGAGCCAGATCGCTGAAATGCGAGCTGACCGCTTACCTTACCTGGAAACTCCCGTCTCAGCAGCTCCTTGGCTTATCCGAATGATGATTTTGATGGGAGTTGTTGTTATCGTTCCGCGTCTAATCTTTGCCTGCTTTGACACGTGGCGAATGGGACGTTTTAAAACACAAACCTCTCTTTCTATCGACTCGCCTTACTACGCAAACATTCTTGTCCAATGCGCGCAGGACGCTGTGCTGGGAAATTTGTTGATTATCACATCATTAGTGAATCGTCCCTTGCGAAATCAGACAACCTCTATCCTCTGCAAGCATTGGGGAAGTGCAGAAGACTCTGCAGTTAAGACTGTCGACTTTGACGATGAAGAAGCGAACATTCCCGCTGTTCCTTCAGGTCCTCGAAAACCAATCGTCCTTATCTGGTTTGACGGCATTGAGACACCGGAAGAGGAAGTGCACGGCGCAGTCATTGAACGTTTGCGTCACGCTTATGAATCCGAGGGTTCTGCAGTCTTTGCCGCACTTCTTGACATGAAGGAGTTTATTCAACGCTTCACTTCAATGCAGGCACGCATCAAGGAACGACAGAAAGCTTGGGAGGCATTGAACAAGACGCATCAGCTCAAACTATTTGTGTTACGTGACTCTTCCGAGTCTCAACTCGAAGTAGTAAAAAATATTCGCGCCTGGGCAGCCCCGCGAATTTCATCCGATCGAACCATCCATGTGACTGACAATAAGGAAAAGAACAATGATCAATGATCCGATGCGAATTCATTTGAGCTTGGTCAGTCATACCAATATCGGTAAGACGACGTTGGCACGTACGTTGCTAGGCCGCGACATCGGTGAGGTTGCTGACCGCGCCCATGTCACTGAAACAACAGATGACTACGTATTGGCAAGAACTCCTGAAGGTTGTGAACTCATTCTCTGGGATACGCCGGGGTTTGGCAATTCTGTCGCTCTTGCGAAGCGCTTGGAAGGCAGAGCCAATCCGGTGGGTTGGTTTTTGTCCGAAGTTTGGGATCGTGTCGCAAACAAATCGCTTTGGCTAAACCAGAAAGCGCTCAAACACGTGAAAGAGACCTCAAGCGTGGTTCTCTACCTCGTCAATGCAACTGAATTACCAGACTCTGCGCCATACGTAACCGCCGAAATGCGAATTCTCGAGTGGATCGGCAAACCAGTTCTTGTGTTGCTAAACCAAATGGGAGAACCCAAACCTCCGGAAGCTGAACAAGCGGATGTAAATCGCTGGAAAGATGCTATGTCAGTGTATCCGATTGTGAGCTCTGTGCTTCCTATGGATGCATTCACTCGGTGCTGGGTACAGGAATTCGCTCTGTTTGACGCTATAGCCAAGGCTCTACCTGAAGAACTTCAAGCCACATTTGAAGCTCTACGCGAAGTTTGGTCAAGAAGGCGCAGAACAGCTTATAACGCCAGTATTCAAGCAATGGCTCATTATCTCGAGAAACTTGCTAATGATCGTGAGATAGCTGAGTCCGCATCCATCAAAGACCAGCTTCGATTTCTGGGTAAGCGTTTAGGTCTCTTTAAAAATGAAACGGTCAATGATCCTATTGGCGCAGCCCAAACAGCTCTTGCTTCTCGAGCCGCTGATGAATTTTGTGCACTAACTGACAAATTGATAGAGATCAACGCTCTCAAAGGAAAAGGAGTTCGCAAAGAACTTCTACGACAGATGCAATCTGACTGGGCAGTTACAAGTTCCGTACCTCTCGCTCCCGCCGCCATTGCCGGAGCTGTGAGCACTGGCGCGGCAAGTGGTCTAGCAAGTGATCTTGCCACCGGAGGGCTTTCAATGGGGCTAGGCACCTTAGTGGGTACGGTAGTAGGAGCCCTAGGAGGAGTGGGACTAGCAGTTGCATATAACCATAAAAAGGGAATCGATAAGACTGTAGTAACATGGTCAGATGAAGCATTAAGCAGTTTTATGGTCCAGGCTATTTTGCTTTATTTAGGCGTTTCTCATTTCGGTCGAGGGAGAGGAAATTGGGAACAAAATAACAATACTGACCTTTGGCAAAAAATGTTAAAAAATATAGCACCTAAACCCACTGATGTATCTATAAATACCATCGCACTCTTAGACTCGGTTGTTCGACAATTAATAACCAACCTTTACAAGGTGCCAAATTTTTAACAATTACAAGTACTTATCAATAAACTGAGTTTACGAACCACTCCACTTACGCCCCCGAAAAAAATGGCAAAAACAGAATTAGAAATTAATGCTGACATCAAAGAGTTAATTGAAACTTCCGAGTATATCTTTTTTGATATCTTTGACACGCTTATAACTCGACCTTTCGCAAATCCAAAAGGTCTATTTTCCTATATGGAATACACCTATAACTTACCTGGTTTCTATACTGCAAGAGTGCAAGCCGAACAACAGGCAAGAACACGGCAAGAAGAAGTCTCCTTAGAGGATATATACGATCATATTCATCCAGTTTTTAAAAACTTAAAAAATATCGAGTCAAAATGCGAGATTGACTTATGCTATGCCATACCAGAAAATTATAAATTGTTTCAGTATTGCCTTCAAAAAAAGAAAATAATACACTTCATCTCTGACATGTATCTGACTCAGAATACAATTCTTAAAATCTTAAGAAAGAACGGATATGAAGCAACAAACAGAAATTTATATTTATCAAGTCAAATAAACCACACAAAACGAACCGGATCCATTTACGATTTCATCCTAGACAAACTACAAATTTCACAACCCTCCAAAGCATTAATGATTGGAGACAATTACGAATCAGATGTTCTAATCCCTAGAAAAAAAGGAATGCAATCCTACCACATTAAAAGCAAATATTCGCCAGAGAAATATCTAAAAAAACTGCAGAAAACTTTGGGGCCTGAAAACACCTTATCATCGCTAGTAAAAATAGTAACAGAGCCACATCAACGAATAGCGAACTACTGGCAAAAAATCGGGTTTAACATTGCAGGACCTTTAGTTTATTCGTACATAAAATTTATCAACTCAATCATAAATCACTATTTCCAGAACAAAAGATCGGTCAAGATTTTGTTTGCAGGAAGAGATGGATATTTGCTTAACAAAAGCTTTGCATTATTAAACAAAGACATTGCTAGCGAGTATATATATGCCCCCAGGAAACTCCTAGCAAAAATAAATATACAATCCAAACAAACTCCTAACCCCTTAGACTCGGCTCTCAATAAATTATTTTCTGAAGGATCAAAAAATCTTGAATGCTATCGCACATATTTAGAGCCCCTCATAAAGAATTTTGACGATCTCATAATAGTTGATTCACGTTCAATATCGTTTTCTGCGCAAAAATTAATTCAGCTTGTGACGAACAAAAAAACAACTGGAATTTATTGGGAAATCAACTCAAAGGCCAAACAAAAGGATCTATTTCGATACTTTGAATTCAAAAATCAACCATCTTCAATTACAGTCTGGAGATTATTCGAATTTTTAATCACCAGCCCTGAGCCACCAATAAAAGGCATAAGCGAACGGCTGACACCAATATACCAACACTCAAAATTCGAGGAAAACAGATCTGTTATATTCAATCAAATTGAGTATGGCTGTACGTTATTTGTACAAACACTTCTTTCACGATTCCCAGAACATAACTCCCCAGACATTAGCTACGAAGCAATCGTTAAATACATAAATACATTCCTTCAGACTCCTGCACAACAGGATATTATAGAATTTCGCAATGCATTTCTGGCGGTCGACGAAAATCATGAAAACTATATCCAGTTTCTGAGCACCTCGCGATCAAACAAAGGAATTAAAACATATTTAAAAACTATTGGTCAATGTTTTTGGCTTACAATACCTCAACGCATTATTCTAAATCTCACCCATCCGCTCCGTATTCACATCGAGAAAAAGCAAAAAAGCCTAAGTTTTTCGATTTTTCCAAAATTAACCCATAATGTCTTTCTAATAAGTTTAAGACTAAGACTTTTTCAGTTAATTTTCTCAATCGGTCCAAACACCAATTACAGGCAAGAAGCATGAAAAATATCTTTCACCTGCCCAGTCGTAGCAAATGCAGACTTTTATGGGCAAAGCAAGCTTATTCTGAAATTATTAAAAACTATGAGTCCTTCCCGCTTTACCGTGAAACATTTATAAACGGAATTAGAAAACAAGAACTAAACGCATTATACCTTACCTCACTACTACATCTAGGACAAGAAGATAAGGTCTTAAAAGAAAGAAGGAAGATTCTAGCACTAAAGGAATCTAATTTATTACCGTTTTTCTTGGAATTAAATAAATTTTCAATAGAAACAATGCATATCACGGCTAATAATACAATGGCCAAGGCCCTTGACGCCATTCAAGCCATTTCTTGCTTTGAGCCTATAGATATATTTTGGAAGGAATACTGTCGAAATAAAAACATAGCTATTGTTGGCAACGCACCGATTGAAACAAGAAAAGGCTCTGATATTAATAATTGTGATCTTGTCCTTCGTTTTAACAACTTCAGAATAAGCGGCTACGAGGTATCATTGGGAAATAGAACAGATGCATGGTGTCACATATGCGATATTCGACCATTAAATTCCTTAACTCAACTTTACGAGTCTATAAATATTGATATATTAACAGACAATCCACTTAACACCATTGTAGGAAACTATTTTTTAGATAGCACGCTTAAATTCAAAAAAAAGATCTTTTACATTCCACAGAAAATCGTTAGAGACCTTACAGAACAACTTAATGCTATCCCTTCAAGCGGAATCCGAATACTAACCTCTCTAAATCGACAGCCAACATCTTTTAACATTAACCAATCGATATTTGGATTCTCTTTTACAAATGCAAAATTTAACAAAAAAATTTTTGATCACTATTTTGAAACAAAAACAGAATCAAAAGAAAGATCGCACAACATAAATAATGAGGTAAACTTGCTAAAAAAAATGTTTCGAACCGACGAAAGGTAAATTAAAATAGCACCCAATTACCAGATAACTCAACAAATCTTTCGCATGAACACCAGCATATCCACTAGTCACAAACGGCATTCTTCGCCCAAAAGAATAGCTGTGGTAATACCAGCATATAATATCGATTCATACCTTCGCGAATGCCTAGAGTCACTACAGAATCAGTCATATGGTGATTTTATTGCTTACATTGTAGATGACGGTTCTACTGACAACACGCGCCATATTGCTGATTATTTTTCAGAAACTGATTCTCGTTTTCAAGTGTTTCACAAACAAAATAAAGGCGTAGCATCTGCCCGAAATTTTGCTTTGGATCAGATTGCGCAGGCTGGCCATTTTGCTGCCATAGCCTTTCTAGATGGAGATGATAAATTAAATTTAGATTGTTTTCTTCAGGCCATTAATGCAATGGTAAGAGAAGATGTAGACTGCGTCTTTTTTGGCTACCGTGTCTTTGACAAGTCGGGCTATCTTCCCCATGAGGAGTACTCTCCTTCAGAAAGAACGCTTAAAAATACAACTGAGATATATGATCTTTTCTTCAATTGCTATCCTCTTGAAAATCAAAAAGCGCGATGGTTCCTTTCAAATAAACTTTTTCGTGCAGAATGTGTGGCCAATACGCGGTTTTGCGAAGATATGAGAAGAGGAGAAGACGTTCGCTTTTTTATTGAATTATAAATTAAAAACCGATCTTTAACAGTGATACCCGATACTCTCCTAGAGTATCGCCTCCGAAAGTCTTCACTTTCACACGGCAGTCTAAATGTTCTGAGCGATTTGAAATTTTACTCTGATCTAATATTGAATCAATCTAACAAATTTACACCTGCTCAAACTTGCATTATAAAAAGCACGCTGTTGAACATTTGGCGAAAATCACTTATTTTTACCTTCTCACAAAGTCAAAACAAAAAAGATGTCCGATTCCTCGTTGATATATCAAAGAAACTATATCGTGCCAATATTTTAACAGGTTTTAAAAATAAAAAACGATTAATGTACTTACTCCTCGGCAATGCATATATGTATTGGTGGTCTTCATATCAATATCATAAGATAAATAAAAAAATCATCAGCGATCAGAAAATGTACTTTGATTAGGTGAGAAATCAGATCTTTCCATCCCATCTTTGGATCTTAATCAAGATCAATCGCCTACAAAATAAAAGTAAGCACCCCACAGGTTTTCTGGCAGATAGCATTTGAAAGTACCAACACATTTGCGGCGTAAAAAAGAACCGCATCTCTGGTCGTGTCGGATGACATCCTCCGTCTGCGAAATTCATCGGTTTCATTGAGCGACAAACGGCCTGCAGTCTGAGTGTTGTCAAGAGATTCCTTTGGAAAGATTTCACTCCGGACTTTTCTTTTTTTAAGATGAAGGCGAAGCCGTAAAGTCGCAGACAAAAAAAGAAAAGTCCGCTATGGGCGACGATGTTGCTCGACAACATGAAGTTCCCCAAGAAAATGTCCGCACCTTCGGGGGGGGGCACATTCCGATTTGTTTGTC
>OGNM01000794.1_pt1 | contig 16268 bp, 11 predicted proteins | sample 1573441 | NCBI WGS metagenome assembly OGNM01 (sample SAMEA2581915, study PRJEB24529) | metagenome | biome: Human gut stool | place: China | collected 2011
AATTCCGTATTTATTATATCAGTCCGTTGGGCAGTTTTGCTACCTGGAAATCAACTAAACAGACAGGAAGCTATGACATGCAGACATTTGAGATACACGCCCGTCCTACCCAAAAAGTAGAAGGATTGCGCCCAGGAATGTCAGTGCTATTGACCATAGATGATTAATATATGTAATCATTGAAATAACTTTGTAAATGATGAAACATCCATTATATAACGTACTCTGTCGCGAACTTCGCCGCATGACTTCCCGCCGACTTTATTTCGGGGTATGTCTCGTGCTGCCCCTGTTCTGCCTGTTCTTCATGGCAACCATTTTCGGTAGCGGACAAATGGAGAACATTCCTATTGGCATTGTCGATCAGGACAATACTGCCACATCCCGGCAAATCGCACGAAATATATCTGCCGTACCTACTTTCAGTGTCACACGGCATTTTACCGACGAAGCCGCCGCCCGGCAAGCCGTGCAACGCAAAGAAATATATGGTTACCTGTCTATTCCTACCGGCTTTGAACAGCATGCTACGACAGGAATGGATGCCACGCTTTCTTACTACTACCATTATGCTCTCCTCTCCGTAGGTAGCGAGTTGATGGCAGCTTTCGAAACCGCGCTGGCACCTGTCGCTCTCTCTCCCATTGCCATGGAAGCTATATCATTAGGGCTCAAACAGGAACAGATAACCACATTCCTCCTGCCTGTACAAGCCAGTATGCACCCTCTTTATAATCCCGACCTGGATTATTCTGTTTATCTGAGCCAACCTTTTTTCTATGTCCTGTTCCAGATACTCATCCTGTTGATGACAGTATATGCCATTGGCAGCGAAATCAAGTTCAATACAGCACAGGAATGGCTGACCACAGCACGAGGGAATATTCTGACTGCCGTCATCGGTAAACTATTGCCTTATACATTCATCTTCTCAGTAATCGGTATATTGGCAAATTATATCCTTTATGGAGTAGTACACATTCCTTTCCACGGTAGCTTGCTGATGATGAACCTCATGACACTGATTTTTATCATCGCCACGCAAGCACTCGCAGTGTTTATATTTTCCATCTTCCCACGGATAGCATACATTATCAGTATCGTATCCATGATCGGTTCATTGGGTGCTACTCTTTCAGGTGTCACCTTCCCCGTAACAAGTATGTATCCTCCGGTACACGCAGCATCCTATCTGTTTCCCGTCCGGCACTTCACCGAAATCTCACAGTCGATGATTTATTTTGACTCAGGTTTCGGGTATTACTGGCAATCAGCAGCTATACTTTTGCTTTTTCCACTACTGGCATTATTGATACTGCCGAGATTGAGACACTGGATTTTGAAAGATGCAGTAGAAGAAGATTCAGCCCCTATCCACAGTACGGCATATTCCTCCTCAATAGCCACTATCATTTTCAGGGAATGGCGTGCCATCAGCACCAATGCAGCAATCCTCCTGGTATTAATAGGCGGAATCTTTGCTTACGGTCTTCTCTATAACCTGATGTATGCTCCCAACCTTGTACGGAAAACTCCGGTTGCAGTTGTCGACAATTCTCATTCGGCTCTCAGCCGCGAATATATCCGGCTACTCAATGCAACTCCACAAGCCTCAGTCTACGCACTGACACCCAATTACCTTGAAGCAAAAGAGTGGCTGAAACAGAGCAAAGTAGACGGTATCCTATATCTTCCCGCCGATTTCGACGCCCGTGTAGGCCGTGGGGAACAATCGGTCTTTAGTGTTTACGCCGCAACGGATGCTTTCCTGAATTTCAAGAATCTGCAAGAGGCTTCTTCCCGCGTGATGCTTGCCGTAAACGATGCACACCGTGCAGAGGGTGCCGTATTCTTGCCACCACAGGGATTACTGGCAGTAGCCTCATCCGCACCTGTCAATGTAGCGGGCACAGCCCTATATAATTATACGGAAGGATATGGTTCATATCTTATTCCGGCAGTTATGATTATCATTATCTTTCAGACTTTATTAATGGTGATAGGAATGGTGACGGGAGAAGAGGCAGAACGAAACAGACGCCCTATTTTCTCGAAACAATCTCAACTCAATATGAATCTTACCTGGCGCCAAGCATTATATAATGTTTCCGGAAGAACCTTCGTTTACGTTATGCTTTATTTCATCTTTGCCTTATTTTTATTAGGCTTACTCCCCCATTTTTTCAGTATCCCTAATATTGGAAACGGCAGAGACATTATCACAATGATGATTCCCTTCCTGATAGGAACGAGTTTCTTCGGACTGGCTGCATCACGTTACTTCACAGACTCTGAAGCACCTTTACTAATGATCGCCTTCTTCTCCGTAGGCTATATCTTCCTGTCCGGTGTCTCTTATCCACTTGAACTGATGCCATGGTATTGGCAGGCAGCACACTACGTAGTTCCGGCAGCACCTGCCGTGCTTGCTTTCGTCAAACTGAATTCAATGGGAGGAGATATGGCAGATATCCGTCCGGAAATGATCACCCTGTGGGTACAAGTGGTAGTGTACTTCTTGCTGAGTTTATGGGTATTCAAGCATAAGCATTATCGTTTTCGTTTATAAGCAAATGATTGCCACCGTTCCTCATCCCATCCCTGGCGCTGCATTTCCATACGGGCCATGACAAAAAACAGGTCGGAAAGTCGATTGATAAAACGCAATATATCTTCCGGTACAAGATCTTCCCGATTCAGCGTCCAAAGCCTGCGTTCGGCACGACGGGCTACGGCACGGGCAAACTGTAATTGAGCCGACACCTGCGTTCCACCCGGTAGCAGGAAATAGCCGTTGTCTTCAAGCTGAAGCATCATTGCGTCCATAGCCTGTTCGCACCGCACTGTCATTTCCACAGCATGAAGTTCGTTGGGATTGCCACTACCCGGCCTCTCCGGATCTGCATCCCGTAAGCCGGAAGGGGTTGCAACATGGCTCATCACCACCATCAACTCACGTTGTATATCATGGAGTAATTCCTGCCATACATCTTTCACCGGAAGCAACGACCTGACAATTCCTATCACCGTATTCAGTTCATCAATGCAACCATTAGCTTCAATGCGGATATCATCTTTCGGAACACGCTCTCCACCGTGGATGCCTGTCATTCCTTTATCTCCTGTTTTAGTATAAATCCTTCTCATAAATTACAGGTATATCTTACATTATTTCACTTTCCCGGAACTTGTTCAAATAATGACCAAATTCCCGTTTCTCCCCAATACAAATGCGTATAACTCGCTATCAGGTTTTTATAACAAAACACGGCTGTATTCACGGGGTGTCCTTTAGCATTATAAACTTGCACAGCCGAAGCAAGCTTCTCATCCTGCTCAATGATCCGTGAATAATGAAACTCATGTCCACGCAACTTCACCCCACGAAAATCAAAGCTTCTATACCCCATTGCCAAACGCATATCATCCTTACAAGCGGAAACTTTCATAGGTAATGCGTCTACCATTTTGAAAGCTGTATAGGGATCTTTGCACATCACCAGTTCCGAAGCCAGATACATCATACCACCACATTCAGCAATTGTTTTTCCTCCCCGCTCAATATGAGCCTTGACTGAATCTATTACACGGGGGGCGGCACTCAATTGAAGCGCACGATTTTCCGGATAACCTCCGGGCAGATAGAGCAAATCCACATTATCCGGTACTACCGCACTGTTATCTTCCGGATCGAAGAAAGTAACCGTACCAAACTGATTCAGATAATCAAGATGTTCAGCATAGATAAAGGAGAAACTTTCCTTATTGCATGCCACCCATATATTTCCGGATAGAGAGACATTCTTTTTGACTTCTGTGGGGACATCCACCTCCCGGCGTGTGATCTGCAACAAGAGATCAAGATTCAATTGTGCGTCTAGCTGCTTCAGCAGTGTCTCAGTGATACCATCTTCATCTTTACGACTGAAATCCAGTCCCAAATGCCTGCTTTCCTCTTTCAAAGCATCGAATTTCCGCAAGCAACCCAAACAAGGCACATTCAGATCATCGCAAATCTCACGCAACATTTCCTCATGGCGGTCGCTCCCCACCTGATTGAAAATAACGCCTGCAACTTCCACTTGCGGATCAAAATCCAAATAACCTTTAATCATTGCTGCCAGTGAATAAGCAGCCGACTTAGCATTTACCACCAACACAACAGGAAGATTCAAAATCTTTGCAATCTCTGCCGATGAACCTTTACTACGGTCGTATCCGTCGAACATGCCCATCATACCTTCTACGATACAGACATCCGCATCTTTGGCATGTGAAACATACACTTCATGCATATGTTGTTCGGAAGCCATAAAAGGATCCAGATTGTAAGATGGAATTCCGCAAGCTTTTTCATGATACTTCGTGTCGATATAATCCGGCCCGCACTTATAGGGCTGTACACGTAGTTTTTTCTGCGTCAATAACGTCATCAACAATCGACTGACAGTGGTTTTTCCAATGCCCGAAGTAGGCGCCGCTATCAGAAATTGGGGAATATTTCTTATCATACCGCACAGATTTATTTCCCGCAAAGGTAGTATATATTCCCTAAAACTCTTACCTTAGCTGCCCAAATAAAAGTAAATTACTATGATTACTGAAGAACTCAAGAAATTATATTGTACGTATACCGGACACGAGCCGGGAACTATTGAAGAACTTCCTTCATCCGGCTCCAACCGTCGTTACTTCCGCCTTACGGGCACCCCTACCCTTATCGGTGTCAGCGGGACTTCCCTCGAAGAGAATCAGGCTTTCCTCTATATGGCAGACCATTTCCGCAAGAAAGGACTACCCGTGCCACAAGTCGTAGCAAAGAGTGATAACGATGCATTTTATCTGCAAGAAGACCTGGGAGACACTCTCCTATTCAATGCCATCGAAAAAGGACGCAAGACCAGTGTTTTTGATGAAGAAGAGAAGCAACTTCTGCGCAAGACAATGCGTCTGTTGCCTGCCGTACAGTTCTCCGGTGCAGACGGAATGAACTTCTCATATTGCTACCCACAGTCAGAATTCAACAGTCGCAGCATCTTATGGGATTTGAATTACTTCAAATACTGTTTTCTGAAAGCTACCGGAATGGAGTTTCAGGAAGACCGTCTGGAAGATGATTTCCTGAAAATGGCAGACGTGTTGATGCGCAGTAGTTCGGCCACATTCATGTATCGTGATTTCCAGAGCCGGAACGTTATGATTAAAGAAGGTGAACCATGGCTCATCGACTTCCAAGGCGGACGTAAGGGGCCTGTTTATTATGATGTGGCTTCCTTCCTGTGGCAAGCCAAGGCCAATTATCCTGAGAGCCTTCGCAAAGAGCTTTTAAAGGAATATCTGGACTCCCTGTGTAAATACCAGCCTGTGGACGAGAAATATTTCTATGCTCAATTACGTCATTTCGTATTGTTCCGTACCATGCAAGTGCTGGGTGCTTATGGCTTCCGTGGCTATTTCGAGAAGAAACCCCATTTCATCCAAAGCGTCCCCTTTGCTATTGAAAACCTGCGACAGCTATTGCAGGAACCCTATCCCGAATATCCGTACCTCTGTCATGTGCTGAAAGAGCTTACTGAGCTGAAACAATTTACTGACGACCTCCAGAAGCGCCGTCTTGTAGTAAAAGTCACCAGTTTTGCATATAAAAAGGGTATACCTGAGGATTCAAGTGGCAACGGTGGTGGCTTTGTATTCGACTGCCGTGCCGTAAACAACCCCGGTAAGTACGACCGTTATAAACCCTTCACCGGACTGGATGAACCTGTTATTCGCTTCCTAGAAGACGATGGAGAAATAACCACGTTCCTCGAACATGTATACGGTCTGGTAGATGCTTCCGTGAAACGATACATGGAACGTGGATTTACGAACCTTTCCATTTGTTTCGGATGCACTGGCGGACAACACCGTTCGGTTTATTCAGCACAACACCTGGCAGAACATCTGAACCAGAAATTCGGAGTACAGGTAAATCTGATGCATCGGGAACAGAACATTGAACAGACATTTAAAGCGAAAAGCTAAAGACTATCTCCTAATAACCCGCTCCGTACCAAGTCCGTACCTGCTCCGTATCTATACGAACAGCCTTTATACGGAGATAGTACGGAGTTGATACGAACCTAATACGGAGTTGATATGGAGATGGTACGGAGATCATACAGAGATAGTACGGAGTTGAGGCATAAATCTCCTTCTTTTTCAATCCGCTTATGAAACTTACATTTAAAATCTTAATTCAATTTATCAGTAGCTCAAGAATTTAAAACAATGAAAGCAATGATATTCGCTGCAGGCCTCGGCACCCGCCTGCGCCCACTGACAGACAATATGCCCAATGCACTTGTCTCCGTAGCAGGCAAAACGATGCTGGAGCGTGTCATCTTAAAGCTAAAAGATGCCAGCTTCCATGATATCACCATAAACATCCACCATTTTGGAAGTCAGATTATAGACTTCCTTCGTGCAAACCAGAACTTCGGTGTGGATATTCATATCAGTGACGAACGGGGTGAACTGCTGGATACCGGTGGTGGTATTAAAAAAGCCCGTCCTCTGCTGGAGAGCAATGAGCCTTTCCTTATACATAATGCCGATATCCTGACGGACCTGGATCTCAATGCTTTCTACCACCACCATCTGGAAAGTGATGCAGATGCCACTCTGCTCACTAATCACCGGAAAACATCCCGTTATTTGTTGATGAATCAAGATAACCGCCTTTGTGGTTGGACAAATCTTTCTACAGGCGAAGTACTCCCCAAAGAACTCAATTATCCCAGCGATCATTATCAGTTGCAGGCCTTTGGCTGCATCCATGTTCTTTCTCCCTCTATTTTCCGCTATATGGAAGGCGAACGCTGGACAGGAAAATTTTCCATTATTCCATTTTATGTGGATATCTGCCCGAAAGCATGCATTCAGGGATTTCCTATAGACAGCGAAAACTGGTTTGATGTGGGCAAACCAGAGACACTTGCAAAGGCAGAAGCCTATTATGCGTCTTTATAAAACAGGTTTCATCTTCACCAACTGTCCTTGGGCATCAAATAAGTATTCGTAGTTGAAGGAACCGTAAATACGATACTTCCAACGGGCACTTTTCTCAAAACGGCGACTGTCATCCAGGATGGTCGCCTGATATTCGGTTTCCAATTCATGAATGAACTCTTTGAATTCCGGATCTTGATATCTATAAGTGGGAACAATAATACGTATATCAGGATATTGTTCTCGCAGATTTTTGATTTCTGCACGAACAGTACCTTTTTCATCGGGCTTCAGAAAAAAGAGTAAACACACGGGATATCCCTGCCCTGCAATGTCTGAAAAGAGCAAACTGTCTTTCTCTGCATATTCCACCTGTTTGAAATCAACAAAACGATCTCCCGGCTTCAGGCTGCGGGTAGCATCCAGCATCCGTTTCAGTCCTATCAATACAGATGTACTGTCTCGCATTTGTAAAGGAGTTTTCTGGTACAATGTCTCCAGTTCATCCGGATAGATTGCTGCCCAACGATCAAACACCATCCATCCTATTGCGTTCCGGGCATTGTCGAATACAAATTGCCGCGTAGCTTCCAGCGGAAAAAGATCTTCATGCCAAAGCTTCCAAAGACGTACGTTTTGTGAATGGGGATTGGTACTTTTGTACGGTACAGGCATTGCCGGTGGGACTACATTTGTCAACGTCAGTTTCCCTCCCTCGGGATAAAAGAAATTCATACTGCCGGAATGCTCCATTCCATAGATATGCAACGTATCTTCTTTTCCGGAAAATGAAACTTCCCCGTTTCTGATAATAGCGAAGTCCAGGGGAGCTTTCCCATAATCACGGTCACCCGTCATACGGTCAGCACCATATCGCCACAGGTAGACCGTATCTCCTTCGTAAGCGTCCAGTCCGGTGCAATGCACAATAAAAGTCTGTTCTTGCGATTGGCAACTGATGAGTCCCAGAAACAAAGAGTAAAATATCCATTGATTGATTTTCATAAAGCCCAGATAGATTAAGTAAACAAACACATTGTACAAAAGAACAATCTTTTCAGTAAAGATGCAAGCAAAAAAGACAATATATAAAAGCAATTGTTAATGAAATATCCATATATTTGTGACATAACATTAAAAAGACTGACTATGAAACGACTGAGATTAGGACTATGGGCATGTTTCTGCTTTTGTGCAGCCACCACCCTTATGGGACAAAACAAGGTGAAAACTACTGCCGAAAAGGTAATGCTGTTCATTGACGGCGCCCAAGTGACGCGTACCAAACAAGTAGATATTCCGGCAGGAAATTCAACGCTCATCTTTACCGGATTATCTCCCTATATGGATGCACAAAGTATGCAGGTCAGCGCAAAGGGAAAACTCACCGTTACGGCAGTCAACCGGCAATACAACTATATAGACAGCCTTGCCGTCAGCGAAAAACAACAAAGCCTGCAAAAGGAGCTTAAAAAAATAGAGAAACAGCAGAAAGAACAGAATGCCGAGCTTGGACTTATCAATGCCGAATATGAAATGCTGAAAACAAATTGCTCCGTCAGCAATAAGAATACCGCTACTTCTCTGGCCACTATCAAAGAAGTGAATCAATATTACTCCGGACAATTGAAAACTCTGAAAACAAAAGAACTGGCTATCAATGAACAGATAGCCGAACTTGCCATCAAACAGGGGCAACTGAGCTCTGAACTGGCACAACTAAGTGGTAAATCTCTAACCCCTATGAGTGAAATTAAGGTCAATGTAAATGCGCCAGCAGCTTGCAAAGCTACATTCACCCTGAACTATTATGTAAAAAATGCCGGTTGGTTCCCTTCCTATGATGTTCGTTCCGGTAGCTTGGCCGAGCCTATCTCCATCATCTACAAAGCCAATATCTTTCAGAATACCAAGGAAGAGTGGAAGAACGTAGAATTATCCCTTTCCTCCTCTAATCCTTCCACCGGAAGCGTAGCCCCCACTCTGTCTACTTACTGGTTGGATTACGGACTTGCAGCACCACGCTACAATTTGAATCTCAATGGAAACACTGTTTCAGGAATCGTTCTTGATAATGAACGTACGCCCGTAATAGGTGCTACCGTTACCATTCCGGGGACTACGATAGGAGCCATAACCGACATAAGCGGTAAGTATTCTATAACTATTCCCAATGGACAAAACAAACTTCAATTTTCATATATTGGCTATCAGACTCAGACCAGAGATATACAAGGGAATATTATGAATGTTACCCTTCAGGAAGATACACAGGCTTTGGATGAAGTAGTGGTAGTAGGTTACGGCGCTGAAAAGAAACCTCTTATGGCAGGTGCTGTCTCCGGTCTTAAGGTAAACCATAAAAAAGATATTCAATACGAAGAAGAAGCCAGCATGGCCCTTGACGTTGAACAAAGCCAGGGACAGATGGGCTACGAATTTGAAATAAAAGTGCCCTACACCATTCCTTCTGATAACAAGCCTGTAGTTGCTGAAATCGGTCATTACGAATTACCCGCTTCCTATACTTACCAAAGTACTCCGAAGATAGATAAAGATGCTTTCCTGATTGCCCAGGTAACCGATTGGGAAAAGCTGAACTTACTTGAAGGCGAAGCAAATGTTTATTTTGAGAATACTTTCATTGGCAAGTCCATTATGAATGTCACCCAACAGAACGACACACTATCCTTCTCTTTAGGTCGTGATAAACGTATCATGATACAGCGTACGAAAGAGAACGAATATACCTCACGCAAGTTTATGGGTTCCTATCAGACGCAATCCATTGCATGGAAACTTTCTGTCCGCAATACGCGTCCAGAGCCTGTCACCCTTACGCTTTACGACCAACTACCCGTATCACGCAACAATAACATTACCGTAACAGCAGAAGAAATCAGCGGCGGCAGTCTGGATGAAGCGAAAGGTATCATCACCTGGCAAATAACCTTACAACCCGGCGAACAACGTGATTTAGCTTTACGTTATAAAGTGAAGTACCCTAAAGGGCGAAACTTAATAATAGAATAATGCTTTTCTTAATTAATCTAAAGACAAGTTGATAGACCATCTGCTCCATACAGGCAGATGGTCTATGCAACAGAAATGTATTCAAGAAAGAAATAACATAACAGTGTATTACTTATAATAAATATTAATTCATATAATATTAATATAGATCACATGCATCCTTTTCATTTTTTGATTGTTTATTCTAACAAAAGAAAGAAGAAGTTATGAAAAAGATTATCGTATTATTGATGTTGGTTTTCATAGGTGCATCTACAACAATCTATGCACAGGAAAGTAAAAGTGAAAGTCGTCGTGCTGAACGTAAAGCACAACGTGATGCAGAAAAAGCTCGGGAGAAAATAGAAGAAGAACGAGCATACACTGATGCAGTACAAGCCATAAAGGAGAGAAAGTTTGTATTGGAAGCGGATCGTGTAACATTCAAAAGAGGCCGTAGTGCTTTTGTTACATCCAATACCAATTTTATCCTTTTAAATGGTGACCGGGCATCCGTACAGATTGCTTTCAATGGCGCCTTTGCAGGTCCTAACGGAATTGGAGGTGTTACAGTGGATGGCACTGTAGGTGAAGTAAAAACCACCACCGACAAAAAGGGGAATGTAACTTGCAATTTTAGTGTGACAGGTGTAGGAATCTCAGCACAAGTCTCTATCAGGCTCACTCGTGGCCGCAACAATGTATCTGCCACAGTAAATCCTAATTTCAACTCGAATAGATTAACACTGGACGGTAAACTCGTTCCATTGTCCGAGTCGAATATATTTAAAGGACGGTCGTTCTAATTATTGTAATTGAACACTTGCGGCTGCAAGAGCCTGCGCTTGTACAAATGAATGTTCACACTTGTACAAGCGCAGGCTCTCGCAGCCGCAAGTGTTTTTTTATGAGAGTTACAGTACTCTTACTTTCCGCTCCATCGACTTAATCTATTTTCCACTTCTTCAGTAGACACAACCTCTTTACACTGCATCTGTTCCAAAGCATTATCAATCTTATCACGCAGTTCAAAAGAAAAGTATAGAACATCATCCGGACAACGATTATTTAATAATGCCTCAATGTCTTCTAATAGCCGTTCATCGTTTACCGCCATTAGGCGTTGAAACAAAAGTTGTTTACGTTCTCCTGTCGTCATAAAGTACCGTATTAATTACATACTACAAATATAGAGTTTTTATTTATGATTCATCCTTTCGATGTTTTTATACATACTTCTGCTTTCCTAAACATAAAAGCCTAAAATACTTTTCCTTATCTAAAGATATGTTTATCTTTGTACCCGCTTAGGTGATGTGAAGTGTGTTCAACACTCCACATAAAAGGGAATCCGGTGAGAAACCGGAACAGTGCCCGCTACTGTAAAGCCTTAATTTTGTTTCAGATAACGCGAAACAAAAAACGGGAAGTATTCATTGAAGAACTTCCAGAAACCACTGTCCAACAAATGGGAAACCAAGGATGGGAAGGTTACTTTCCGTAAAGGCTGAGTCAGGAAACCTGCCTGGGTAATCACATAATTAACGCCGTCTCGGGGTCAAGAAGGCAAGTATTAATTCTTATTTATCAATCAATGAAGAAACAGAATTGGCTGTTCATCCTCATGGGAGGATGTGTAGCAATGAGTGCATCTGCACAAGAGACAAAACAGAGTCAAGACCTGAGTGTAGAACTTAATCCCGTTGTAGTAACAGGTACAGGTACGCATCACAGACTGAAAGACACCCCAACACCAGTGGAAGTAGTAACAGCGAACGACATTAAAAAGGCTGGAATTACAGATTTCCGTGAGGCGATGACTGCTTTGGTTCCGTCGCTGTCTTTCTCTACCAACTCAATGGGAGACTACCTTATGCTAAACGGACTGTCGAACAAGTATGTGCTTATACTTATTAATGGCAAAAAGCTAACAGGAGACAGCAGTAACAACATCGACCTGAACCGCATTGACATGAGTAACGTAAAACGTATTGAAGTCCTGAAGGGTGCCGGTTCCGCTCTTTATGGTAGTGATGCTATTGGTGGTGTAATCAATATCATTACAAACCAACCGATAAATGACATAACAGTTACCAGCAATACAAAGGTAGAAGAGCGTGGACAATTCACCCAGACTGCCAACGTAGACATCAAAACAGAGAAGTTTGCTTCTTATACTTCTTATCAACGTCGTCAGGCCGATGGTTGGACTCTCACACGTGTAGATGCAGATGGTGAAGCGAGAGACCAACATGATGCTAACGCTTTCTATACGGACAATTATACCCAGATGTTTCAATTTACACCGAACGACAAACTGTCAATGTATGTTGAAGGTAGTTATTATGACCGTACAGTTAAACGTCAGCCCGAATACCTGAAATACAATCTGACATACGATGCATACAGTTTAGGAGCAGGAGCTAAATATAATTTCAACAAACGTTCTTATATCCAGTTTGATATTAAGAATGATAATTACGATACCAATTATCTGTACACCAATGAGGATGGAGATAACAAGGTTGGAGACGAAGTGCGTCAGAAACGGCAGCACTATTATAGCGGAAACCTGAAGTCATTATTCCGCTTTACGGAAAATACCCGTACCATATTCGGAGTGGAATATATACAGGAAACTCTGGATCGACCTTCATTCAACGTTGATGAACGCGCATACACTTGGGCTACCTATGCACAAGAAGAAATCACTTTGTTTAAGAACTTACAGATACAGGCAGGATTGCGCTATGTATATCACGAAACAGCCAAGAGTAACGTTACACCCAAACTTGCCGTAATGTATCGTTTGGGCGATTTTACCATTCGCGGACAATATTCGGCAGGATTCCGTGCCCCAGGACTTGATGAGCTATACAAATACTCTTATTCTCAAAGAGGAACCAGAGCAGGAACATTAAGTGCCGGAAACAAGAATCTGGATGCAGAGAAAAGCAACTATGGCTCCATCAATTTAGAGTTCAATAAGAAATGGTTAACAGTGGGAGTAACCGGATATATCAACGAGTTACGCGATATGATTGTAGCGCGTACCGTTAAACTATCCGAATTTTCAGAGGCTGAACAAGCAGCTTTCCAGGAAATCGCAAACGAATTATATGGTGGCAATGCCAAGCTGGGTAATATCCAAAACTACGTTAACAACGATAAAGCGTTAATCAAAGGATTTGAAGTGAATCTGAATGCAAATCTGGGTTATGGTTTCTCTTTAGGCGGTAATTATACCTTTGCCGACGCCAGAACTAAAGACAGTGAAACCGGCTGGCACAAAATAGAGCGCAGTGTTCGCCACTCGGGTAATGTAAACGCAAACTATGCGCATGCTTGGAAGAGCTATCGGCTAAATATCAACCTGAATGGTCGTGTACAAAGCAAACGCATCCATGAGACTTTAAAAAGTGATGAATGGATTGACGAATCCGCTCCCGGATTTGGTTTATGGAATATCAGCACAAGACATACTTTTGACGGCTTAAAATACTTTACCATAGAACCGGGCGTAGGAATCAGCAATATTTTCGATTACAGCGACCGCCGTCCGGATGCATCCCATCTGGCCTCTCTTACACCGGGACGCACATTCTATGTAAGCCTTTTATTACGTTTCAAAAAATAATCCCACAATATCTATTTATGAGGAGGGTTATCCTACACTGGACGCTACACTGGCACAGTTGAAAGAGACACGCCCGAAACAAGTAACACTGATACCGTTGTTGCTGGTATGCGGTAATCATACAAAAGAAGACATCGTCGGAGTATGGAAACCGGAAATGGAAAAGGCAGGTTATCAGGCCAATGTCCGTATGCAGGGACTGGGCGAACAACCCGCTATCCGGAAGTTATATATGGAACACATTGAGGCGTTGCTGAAATAGCTACACCCTTTCCTTCTCAGGGCTACACCCTTTGCCTCGGATGGCTACACCATTCCGGGTAAAGGGTGTAGCCCTTTTTACAGCCTTTTATGCCCGAAGTTTAAAGAATAGAGCGTATCTTTGCGCCGTAGAAATAAAAGCGATATGAAACAGCCAAAGATAATAGTTGCCGGCATCGGTCCGGGCAGCGAACAAGACATCACGCCCGCAGTTCTGAATGCGGTTCGCGAAGCGGATGTAGTAGTGGGATATAAATATTATTTCCGTTTTATCCAGCCTTATCTCCACCCTGAAACAGAATGTATAGATACGGGCATGAAGCGGGAACGCACTCGTGCGGAACAGGCATTTGAATTGGCGGAACAGGGAAAAACGGTTTGTGTCATCAGTTCCGGTGACGCGGGGATTTATGGAATGACTCCGCTGATTTACGAGATGAAGCGGGAACGGAACAGCAACGTCGAAGTGATTGCCTTTCCGGGTATCAGTGCTTTTCAGAAAGCGGCTTCACTGCTGGGTGCTCCTGTGGGACATGATTTCTGTGTGATTTCTCTTTCCGATCTGATGACACCGTGGGAACGGATTGAGCGTCGCATCCGTGCGGCAGCCATGGCTGATTTCGTAACGGCTGTATACAATCCGAAAAGCGAAGGGCGGTATTGGCAACTCTATCGACTGAAAGAGCTGTTTCTCGCAGAAGGACGCGCTCCGGAGACTCCGGTAGGTTATGTACGCCAGGCCGGACGGGAGGAACAGGAAGTGCATCTGACGACACTCGCTGATTTCAATCCCGAAGAAGTGGATATGTTTACGGTCATCCTGATCGGTAACTCGCAGTCTTATGCGTGGAACGACAAGTTCATTACTCCCCGGGGATACTATAACCGTCCGGATAAGGATGAACAACCGACTAAGGGGATAGGTCAAAACATCATGATACAAAGCTTCCGGACCATTGAGTCGGAACTAAAGAATAAGAATATTCCTCTGGAAAAGCTGTTGTATACGGACAAAGGTGCTGTGGAAAAGCTTTATCAGAAAATAGCGGACGGTCGGTTGAAAACGATTGTTACGGATGTGACGATGGCTGCCAGTGGTATCCGTAAAGGAGCTTTACAACGGCTGGGGGTAGAAGTGAAATGTTATCTTTCCGATGAACGGGTAGCAGCAATGGCAGCGGAAAAAGGGATCACCCGTACACAAGCCGGTATACGTCTGGCGGTGGAGGAACATCCGGATGCCTTGTTCGTATTCGGTAATGCGCCGACGGCTTTGATGGAACTTTGTGATCTGGTACGTAAAGGAAAGGCTGTACCAAGCGGTATTATTGCCGCGCCTGTGGGTTTTGTACATGTACAGGAATCCAAACACATGGTGAAGCCGTTCATGGAAATACCCAAATTGATAGTGGAGGGACGAAAAGGAGGAAGTAATTTGGCTGCAACGCTGGTGAATGCAATCTTGTGCTACAATGATGCGGAACAGTTAAGGCCGGGACGGGATGTTTAAATAGATACGCTATGATACGAAACTTTATCATCATAGGTATGGACGACAACCGGGAACCTTTCTTCCCGCCCGAAGTGCTGCAACATATCCGGGAAGGAAAAGTTTTCTCCGGTGGCTTGCGACATCGGGAAATTGTAGAGAAGTTACTTCCGGAAGGTGCGGAGTGGATTTCCATAACAGTTCCACTGGATAACGTCTTTGCCCAATACGAAAACATTTTTGCAGACTTTGAGAAGAAGGCTTCCGATGCATCGATTGTCGTATTTGCATCCGGAGATCCTCTGTTTTTCGGCTTCGCCAATACGGTAAAACGAAAACTGCCCGATGCAAAGATACGCCTCTACCCGGCTTTCAATTCCCTGCAAACATTAGCACACAGGCTGGTGATGCCCTACGACGATATGCGTACCGTCTCTCTGACAGGACGTCCGTGGCAGGAACTGGACAAAGCACTCATAGAACGTGCCCACAAAATAGGCGTACTGACAGATCGGGAGCATACCCCTGCTACTATCGCCGCGCGGATGTTGGAATACGGATACACCGATTACACGATATACATCGGTGAACGCCTCGGCAATCCCGAACACGAGCGCATTCGTCGGATGAGTCTTGAAGAAGCCTCAGAAGAGGTCTTCGAGCACCCCAACAACCTGCTGCTCTATGCAGACACCTCATACAAATCTATGCAGACACCCTGTACTGATCTATCAGAGTTCAGGAATCACCTCACCCGCCCCTTCGGTCTTCCCGACGAACAATTTGCCCATTTGGACGGACGTGCCCGCATGATTACCAAAGCTCCGATCCGCCTCCTTACTTTGGATGCAGTGGAACTGAATCGCCGCCGTTTTTTTT
>OGNM01000803.1_pt1 | contig 16106 bp, 17 predicted proteins | sample 1573441 | NCBI WGS metagenome assembly OGNM01 (sample SAMEA2581915, study PRJEB24529) | metagenome | biome: Human gut stool | place: China | collected 2011
GGCTGCGGCAGATATTGCCGTGGCAGACAAATAGCACACTTATCATTGCTTAAAACTCCTTGAAATGCTGTATTTACGCTGTTTACAGGTATTTTCCGATAATCTTCAATCCTGTCATTTTCCTGTATATCACAGCATAAATTCGTATATTTTCTTATCCAAATTTAGTAACTTCTTAGTAATAACCAGCCTGGAAAACAGGCTTCCTAAGAACCTTATAATCAGATTATTTTTAATTCTTTTTTCTATTATTTTATCATACTATGCCAGTTTTGCAATCCTATTCATCTCTTCTTTTGCATCAATTAATCCCAGATGCGTATATACATTTAACGTAACCCCTATATCAGAATGTCCCATTAAATATTGGAGTGCTTTCGGATTCATTCCAGCTTTCGCCATATTGGAACAATATGTATGCCTGCATACATGAGGCGTGATCTTTGGCATTTGTTCCTCATGAGTACGATTATACTTTCCTAACGCCCACTGAAAATGTTTTTCCCAATGGAGTGCTACCTCAGGCATATCTTTTTTATCCAGGAATAAAAATCGACTATATCCATCTATAATCGGCTCAACCCTTACTTTTTTACGGTTTTTCACAATCTGTTCAAAACATTCATAAACTTCATCTGTCATCGGCAACATTCGTGTTCCACTTGAAGTTTTGGTATCTTCAATGACGTACTGCATTCCTCTGGTTCTCTGAAGCTGATGATTCACATTGATTTTTCTCTCCTGAAGATCAATATCTTTCACTGTCAATCCACAAAACTCAGAAATACGAAGTCCAGTCTTAAACAAAATAAACATTCCATTATAGTATTTTGAGTAATGGTCATCATTTCGGATAAACTCCAGAAATAACTCTTCCTGTTCTTTTGTAATTGCCTGTCTTGTAACACTGTCATTTACGACAACTGTACATAATTGAAATTCAAAAGGATTCTTGCGCAGTAAATCATCTTCAACTGCCATCTGAAATGCAGGTCTTACAATTCCACGCACACTGTGAATGGAACTGTATCCTCTTCCATCTGCTTGCAGCTTAATAAACCATGCTTTTGCATCCGACAATTTTATTTTATCTATTCTTCTGGTTCCGAATTCTTCTTTTTTTATTATATTGATCACAAAATCATAGTTCGCCTGAGTATTATGACGAACCCCCTTTTTTTGTCCAATGTATTTTTGAACCAAATCTAAAACTGTTAAATTTCCTCCGTAAGGTACTATACCATCATGTAAATCTCTTTGGATATTTTTTTCTTTTTCCCTTAGAGCTAAGCATGGTCTGCATCCAGTTGGCAGAGAATCTGTTGGCTCTAATTTCCAACTATACAAAAACTTCTGCTTTCCATAACAATCTGTATATACAAACGCATATCTTCCATCTTTTCTCTGACTTTCTCCGTTTCGTAAAATTCGACCTTTTTTATCTCGTCGTTTTTGGTCACGTTTTGTTTTACCCAAACGTCTTCGCCCCTTTCTACGAAGAAGCCCTAGCACGATATAGGTATTATATCATACCAGGGCTAACTTTTCCACTTTAAAGTGCTAAATTGTTCGTATATTTTTTACAAAGACGTAGTCTGATCCAGAAAGGCCTCAAATTTCTTACGGTTAATCAATGACTTACACCCCACCTGGACTGTAAAGCAACATTCTGAATTTAGATGTTCCGAAATAAGCATCCTTATTTTCTTTTCACCTATTCCGAAATATTGCACTGCTTCATCCACCGTAAGCATATATTTTTCCCAAATTGGAATCTTACCTTTTTCAATTTTAATCGCCACTCTTCTCTCCTCCTTTTCTCTTTGGACAAAACATTTTTATCTGCCCATGACAATTTACAATTTTATACACTGTCATCGGCAGATAAAATTACAATACAGGTGGCAGTTCAGTACTCTGCCCACATCGGTTTTGCACCGTCATTAAATATGACCAGATCTTTTCTGGAAGTATCATTATTACAGATATGCTTCGTCGCCCTGTGCAGCTGCTGCACATTTTGTCAAATTCTTCTCGCTCCATACCTTTACTTCAATGTTATATTTCAGCATTTCCTCGTATTTACTCCATTAACAGAGCAGATATATCATGGCGGATTTACCTAGTGGCTCTACATATCTTCACGTCCTGTATGTAAAACAATATACAATTTTCAAGGTACAAAAATTCCTGAAGGGGAAAAGGAATCTATATTAAATACTCCCTTTACTGATTACTTTTCCTTACATATGATTTCGTATCAAATCCCAAGGTCTTAGTAATCAGTTTTGTTTCCAAGCATTGACGCAGAGTTTCATCTACACAGTAATGCACCTGTCCAAATTCGTCAAACATTTTTCTGGTAGCCAAAACTGTTATGTACCCTTCATAATGCTTCAACACTGCCTGGATTGCCTCAGTATCACCAGTTGATGCTGCCTCAATAACATGGAATGGCAGCAAATCAAATGCGCATTTCTGTTTTTTACTTTTTTTCATTTGCAGATTCCTCCATATTTTTTCTCATCAGTTCCAGTGATCGTCTACGATGCTCATTAATTGTGCTGCGTACAAGATTCATTTCTCTGGCAATGTCTGCATCACTCATATCCATAAAATATGATAATAACACAACATTCCTTTTCTTTTCAGTAAGTGTCTGCAGTGCTTCAGCAATCAATGCATCTTTGACTTCTATGTCGTAACCCAGGACCTGAAAACGATGTGTTTCCATTTCATGCTCATCCATTATAAAAAGTCTGCTCAACTCCTTTTCTGATAATTCTGACAACATCACTTCATACTTCTGGCGATATGCCATATGCTTTTCATAATTAATAACTTCACTTTTCAATGCCAGCTTGCACAGAGAATCAAACTGATGTCTGACTGTCTGCTCATCTTGAAAAGAGGATTGCTCCATAAGAGTTCACCTCCTTCCCCGCCGGTAGGCAATAAGCAAAGTTCTTGCTTCCCCTTCACACATATCCCAAACGGATGAGTGCATTTGTCGGGGTGTGGGAAGAAATTTTTAAAAAATTTCTTAATAAATACGAGAAAATTGTTTTTCCTGTATTTTGAGGTATATAAAAAACGTCCTAATGGGTAGTTTTTAGCCCATCGGACGCTATTTATATCAAAAGATAATATTTTGCCATCATTTTTTGTGGCATATAATTCACTTTTTGAGGTAAAGAAATTTATTTGCTTTTTTGAACTATTTATCTATTTCATCCGTCACGTAATGACGGATATGATACCAGACAATAAAATTCTTAATCTTTCCTATACCTCCGGATCTGTTTTACGGAAATTCAGAATTTTATATGTCTTTTAAAAAGTGAAATATCACCCTCTTTTTTAGTGAAATATTAGTTCATTTTCTTTCAAGAAAGGGAACTATACACTAAACATGGAGGTGTATCATATGCCAAAACAAACAGATAAAGAACTGGGATTGTTTTTTAAGAACGCCCGCCACGAGCGAAAATTGACTTATAAGGAATCAGCTGAAAAAGCAGAAATGTCCAGACGATATTTAAAGGAAATTGAAAATGGGGGCCGAGTTCCCAGTTTTCATAAAATCAGAAAACTGGTACGCGCTTTAAATGTTCCTCCTGAACCATTGTTTTATCCAAACAATCATACAGATAATCTTTGATTATCAACGCCTGCTCATGTACCTGTCAAAATGCAACGATGAGCAAATTACCGCTATCCTTGCCATCGTAGAAGCATACCTGCGCACATACAAAATTCCTACAGACCACGATAAACAAGATCCCTGAAATTCATTTGAATTCTATCTGAATTATTCTGAAGAAGCGGTATGGTTTCCCATACCGCCACTCTTTACGTGCATATTTTTCTATCATTCTCTTAATATTAGTGGATTTCTTTATTGCCCCTATATTAATAAGAAACTCAACTACATCCATCATTCCCTGGTAATAAGCCCGCTGCTCCTCTTCATAATGGAAATGTTCTAACTGATCCAGATATTTATTCCAGAAATTCTGCTCACGCTCTGGGATTTTTTCCAGATGTAGTGGCAGCTTCTTTTGTATTTGTTTCAAATTCTTCTCTGCTTCTTTCCATTCTTCCGGCTGTACTGTATATTCTCTTTCTCCGAAGTCACAGCGCAATTCCTCAAATAAATTCGATACTGCTTCATAAAATTCATTCATTTTCTTTCCACCTCTCATTAGAATTATTTCTCATTACAGGCAGCATTATCATTTTCTTATTTCAAAAATCAAATAAACTTTCCAAAAACTTCATCTTTAGAAGTATAGTAACAATATTTTTCCTTAAAATCAATAATAATACTTCATCTTTAGAAATTTTTGAGGATCAGAATGATTATTTATTGGGATAAAAAAACGAACAGTAAAAACAGAATAGGACAACGGGTAAAAGAATTACGAAAGGCTCATAATCTTACTCAGAAAACACTCGCTGCCAAATTACAACTTGCAGGATATGATTTTAATGATCTGGCAATCCTGCGAATTGAACAAGGCACACGTTTCGTTCCCGACTACGAAGTTGTCGCACTGGCCGAAGTATTTAATGTTTCCTGCGAATATCTTCTTGGTCTGACGGACGCTCCTGCAAAATAATTCAATTGTATTGCTGCCCATTCTATGCTAAACTATGGATAGATACTTCTGAACAACATACACTATTTATAAACCGTATGATTGGAGTGATTTCATGGAATTAACAAAAAAAGTCCCTACAACCGATAAAAACCAGGAAAACAATCATCTTCTCCGCATGTTAGACCGGGGAATTGATGATATGGAAGCTGGTCGTGAATTGCCACTGGAAGATGCTTTTCGCAAAATCACAGAATTAAGGGATGCACGAAGAAATGCAAGAATATAAAATTATTTTAACCTGGGAAGCAATTTACGATGTCACCGACATTGCAGATTATATTGAAGAAGAAAACGGCCAGCAACATGCTGACCGTTTTCAATCTGATTTGAAAGAACAAATGCAGAATTTAGGCCAGTTCAGTACTGCCTTTCCCCGAACTCAAATTCTGTACAGAGGATATTCCATACATAAAAGATCTTTTCCGCCATCTATTATTTTTTATATTATAATGGAAGAAACAAAAGAGATTCATATTCTCCGAGTGTTGCGCCATGAACGAGATTGGGAAAATATCCTGTTGCAAAGATCAACTTATACATATCCAGAATGAATACCTGGGAGCCAATCAGAGATTTTTCTGAAAGGTATCCCTGGCCCTCTCATATTTTATAATTTCTTAATTTGACGCTTTCACCCAGTCCTGTTAAAATAACTTACAGATACATCTGTCCAAACCAACAAAAAACCAAGTACCATAACTTTCATAGCCGAACTGGTTAGACAGTTTTTTTGTACTCTTTTTTATAGAAAAAAACGAATTGGAGGATTTCAATGAGCAAACGTACCAGAATTCATCCCGTACAATTTTATTTGAATGATGACGAACAATACATTTTAGAAGAAAAATATCGTCTTTCCAGGATGAAAAGCAAATCTGCCTTTCTACGGAAAATGATCTTATATGGATTTGTATATGAAGTAGACTACTCTCATATCCGAAAAATGAATACCCTGCTGGGCAATATCAGCAGCAATTTGAATCAGATCACCCATCGTATAAACAGTACCAATACAGTTTACCCAAAGGACCTGGACGATATAAAGGAGTTAATGGAAAAAATATGGCAGTTACAAAAATCCATGGTATCAAAACAACCGTTGATAAAGCAATAGAATACATCTGCAATCCAGATAAAACTGACCAGAATCTATATATTTCTTCCTTTGCCTGCTCTCCCGAAACAGCCGTTCTTGACTTTAAATACACTTTGGATCATACACATGACTGCAGAGATCCGCACAATACAAATAAGGCATTTCATCTGATTCAGGCATTTTCCCCTGGTGAAGTTTCCTATGAAGAAGCCCATCAAATTGGCAAAGAACTTGCGGATCGCTTACTGGAGGGAAAATACTCCTATGTTCTGACAACACACACTGATAAAGGTCATGTACATAACCATTTGATTTTCTGTGCTGCAGATAATATCACTTTTTCTCATTATCATGACTGTAAAAAGAATTACTGGAAAATACGAAATCTCAGCGACACTTTATGCCAGGAACATAACCTGTCCACAATTATGCCAGATGGTAAAAAAGGAATGAAATACAATGAATGGGCTGCAAATAAATCTGAATCCAGTAAAAAAGCGCAGCTGCGAAAAGATATCAACCAGACAATCCGAATCGTTTCCACTTACTCAGAATTTCTTGCATTTATGGAAGCTAAAGGATATGAAATAAAAAACGCAGAATTTGGCGAAAACAGCAGAAAATACATTACCTTTCGTTCTCCCGATATGTCCCGTCCAGTGCGTGGAAGTGCTAAATCTTTAGGAAAAAATTTTACTAAGGAACGTATCAAAGAACGCATTAATAATAAGCTTCACAGAACTACTGTTCCTTCTGTTCGTAATAAGTTAATAGACACCAACACTCCCAATATAGCAGGAAACATTGGACTTCAGAAATGGGCAAATAAGGAAAATTTAAAAATTGTCTCTGCTGAATATAACAAGATGTTCACACATAATCTACATAATTTTTCAGAACTTGAAGACCGCATAGCCTTGTTACATATGCAGCAAAAAGAGGTAAATACCTCTGTTGTTTCTCTCGAGTCTCAGATACGCCATCTTCGAGAAATGCTAAAATATGCCGAACAATATCAGAAAAATAAAATTTACGACGACCATTATAAAAGCTCCAAAGATCCAGATCGTTATTTCCGTAAATATGAATCTCAAATTATTCTTTTCGCGGGTGCTGAACATATTTTACAGGAAAATGGTATAAACCTGAAACATCTTAATTCCAATAAGTTGCAAGAGCAAATTGCAGATCTTATTTCCAGAAAGGAATCACTAAATACTCAATACGTTTCCTTTAAGCAAGAAATAAAAGAGTTGGAATTGATACATCAAAACCTGTCCAAATATCTCAAACAGGATGCTCCTGAAATACAAAGATCTTCTCATAACAAACTTCCTTCTTTGTAAAACCATAATAATAGGCAGCGATTTCACTCGCTGCCTAAATTCCCATTAAACCGATATCCTACACCTCGTACTGTTTGTATATATAATGGTTGTCCAGGATCATCTTCTATTTTTTCTCTGATATTGCAGATATGTCGCATAACCACATTATAATCACCGGAATAAGGTTCATTCCATACCAGATCATAAACCATTTCTTTTCCAAATATTCTACCTGGACTTTTCGCTAAAAGAAGTAAAATATCATATTCATATTTTGAAAGATGAACATCACTATCATTCTTTTTAACAATTCGTTCCTGTAGATATATTTTTAATTCTCCAAACCTTATAATTTCCGGTATGAATTGGTTTTTATGTTCCCAGCTAGTCAATATGTTTTCACTTATGCTTCCATTAGCATCTGTGATTCTCTCAATAATTTCTATCTTTTTCACCTTTATTGCCTCTACATTATTAATTTTATATTCTATATATCATCTGCCATTTGACTTTTTTCTTCTACAAGTAATATAATATATTTATTACATATGTAGGATTTAGCAGGAGGATTTTATTATGTCACTACCCCAGATTTCAGAAGCCGAATTTGAAGTTATGAAAATTGTATGGAAATATGCTCCCATCAATACAAATGAAATTACAGAAAAACTTACTCTAACTACCAGCTGGAGTCCAAAAACAATTCAAACTCTTATCAAGAGACTTGTTTCCAAAAAAGCTCTTTCCTACGAAAAACAAAGCCGGGTATTTGTCTATACTCCATTAGTCCAAGAAGATGAATATATACGCCAGGAAAGTAATTCTTTTTTAAAGCGATATTATAATGGAAATCTTTCTTCTATGCTGGCTTCTTACCTTGAAGACGATAAGCTCTCTTCAACAGAAATTGATAACTTACGCCATTTATTATCAAAACATCAGAAATAGGAGGTTTTGAATGAGCAACTGGATCATCCACTTTTTAATCAGTAATATCTTCATATGTATTTTTACACTTGTAATAATCGGAACAAAAAAACTTCTGAAAAAATATTTATCTGCGGCTACACAGTACCATCTCTGTTTTCTTTTATTTTTACTACTTGCCGTGCCATTTTTTCCTGTACAGATTCATGGCTCACAACTTTTTTCATGGTTACATTTTTTTCAAACTGACTCAGGACTTAACTCTGGTACCGACACGCTATCCGAACTTACCAGTAATACACAAAATATTTTGTTAAACCAGGTGAATGATTTTTCAGTTTCCATCAGTAGTCAATTTTCTGGAGGCTTGAATACCATACTCTTTCTAATATGGATAACGGGTGTTATGATTATGTCAGTCCTCACCCTTCATTCATTAAACTATGTACGTTCCATAAAAAGATCTGCTCTCCCGCTTCAAAATCAGCAGGTAAAAACTATTTATTACAATTGTTTAAAGGAACTTAAAATCTCTCACCCAGTATCAGTCTACAGTACTGCATTTTTAAAATCACCAGTTTTAATCGGAATAATACATCCCAGAATTTACATTCCCATCCATTTAATTTCCGAACTGAATCCTGATGATATGCGTTTTATGCTGCTACACGAATTACAGCATTACCGTCACAAAGATACATTTATTGGCTTCCTCATGGTCATAAGTAATATACTCTACTGGTTTAACCCTTTTGTGTGGTACACTTTAAAAGAAATTCTCTGTGACCGTGAAATAGCCTGTGATTCTGCTGTATTGCAGATGATTTCTGCTGATGAATACCAAGCTTATGGAACTACACTGATTAATTTTGCAGAAAAAATATCCTCTTTTTCCTCTCCACTGGCAGTTGGAATGTCCGGAAATTTCAGGCAGATGAAACGACGTATTCTCAACATCGCCGTTTTTAGGAAAGAAACTCTTTATCAAAAAATGAGAGCATTGATAATTTATCTGGTCATTAGTGCTGTTTTTATTGGATGTACACCCATTTTATCCATTGATGCCTCTACTCAAAGCGTATATCATTTTAGTGATACAGACAAAAATATCTCCCTGTTAGATATATCCGAAACATTTGGAACATATGATGGATCATTTGTTTTGTATGACAATAATTTGGATTCCTGGAAAATATACGATCTTGAAGAAGCCACCAAACGTATTCCGCCAGAGTCTACCTACAAAATATACGATGCATTATTAGGGTTGGAATCCGGAATCATCACACCAGAACACTCTTCCATGACATGGAATGGTGATGCCTTTCCTTTTCCATCCTGGGAAGCTGATCAGGATTTAAACTCTGCTATGCAAAATTCCGTTAACTGGTATTTCCAGGCAATTGATTCGCAGCTCGGAATTAACAGAGTCCAGGAATTTTTGAATAAAATAGAATATGGAAACCAGACAACCAGTTCAAATCTGGATTTATACTGGTCCGATTTTTCATTAAAAATCTCGCCTTTAGAGCAAGTAACATTATTGAAAAAATTTAACACAAATGAATTCCATCTAAATTTCCAAAATGTATTTTCTGTTAAAAATGCTATAAAAATTGCCAGTACACCTAATGGTAATTTCTACGGAAAAACTGGAACCGGTCGTGTCAACGGACAGGATATCAACGGCTGGTTTATCGGATATGTAGAAACTTCCGATAACAGCTATTATTTTGCAACCAATATCCAAAGTGATTCTAATGCAACTGGCAAAAAAGCATTTGAAATCACTTCTGATATCTTAAAAAAATTACATATATGGAATTAACAAATATGAAAGGGCTGATAGTTGTTATCAGTTCTTTCTTTTTATTCTATATTGATATTTGGGAACTTCTTTCGTACCATTATTCAGAATTTTATTCCCCATATATTTAAAACTCTTATCATCGTTGAGCTTAACAGTCAGCTCACTTGTAATAACGGCATCATTACATATAAATGTATCACATACAGCATCAACAACCAACACACTGTTTCCCTCTCCGCTATCTCTTATTTCAACGACCTCCGGTAAAGATGTTCCAAAATAAGTAGGGCTATAATTTAAACAACCTAATCGTTCCCAGTCATAAGTTTGATGTTCCGAATCAAATACTGCCCATTTTTTAATTTGCTCCGCTGTTATCGGCAAAAACTCCATTATCAGATTTTCAAACTCTTCTGCCGGAATTCCACTTGAGTTACCTGAAAACTCATATCTCTCCCCGTATTTCATTCGATATAAATATTCATATAAACCATTATAATCTAACCCTTCCATATCAGATCTATCCCAATCAGAACATAAAAGATTATTCCCCTGATATCCAAGCAAATACACACACCTCTTTGAAACTTCCCTGCATTCATCACTTAAAGGTTTAATTCTTATCATAGAACTGCCATCAACCGCTTCTGATACTTCCGGATATTTTGGAACACATAGCGTATAACCAAACCAGCCTTTTTCTGTATATTTCCATTCTTCTATCCTTGTATACGAAACATATACAATAGATGGATTGTCGTTCATACCCCAAACAACTTTCGCAGCCAACAAATACATATCTGTCCCATCATAATTGAATTTGAGTCTTTCTATCCCACCATCCCTGTTAATCCTATATAAGACGATATCTCCTGGCAGATCCTGTTCTGCCCTGAAAAGAAATTCTTCCATTTTAGAATAATTAGCCATATTTGAATACGGCGCTGATGTAATAACAGGGACATTTTTTTCCTTTAATACTTCCTGCATTTTTTCCATTACTGTCTCAGAAACTACTACATTCGATGAAGTTCCTTTATCCGCCTTTTGATAAATGGCTTTCATCTGATTCATAACATTCTTACAATCTTCAATAGCTTCTTCTTTCACGACTTCATCTACTGGCAAATCATATCCTCTTTCTTGTACAGCATAATTCGCAGTTTCCTGTGAAATATATTCTAAATCAGCCCCTTTACATTTTGTATTTCCTATGAAAAAGCATCCCAAAATAAATAAAACACTCACCATCTTTTTCAGTTTTCTTTTTGTACTCATATCAATTATCTCCATAACATTCCTCCCACTTTTCGTCTGATAATCTTTCCGTATACCAGGTAACCTCTATTTCTGACCTTGATACATAATTGGATACATATTGAAATCTATCTTTATCTAACAGCCGAATGGTTACGCTATGACAAAACGCCTGATCTAATTCTTTTTGTGGCCATACCGCATTTACTTCCAGTGTTATTGTTCCATCTTGATTTTCTATGTAGGAAACAACTTCCGGATATGGAATATATGGTGTGGGAGCAAAATCATATACGATTCCTCTGGTTCGATACCGATATGTCTGTATTTCTGTGTGAAATACCGTTCCTGTCTGCAGTATCTCTGCGCTTATATTAAAATATTTTTGAAATATCGCTTCAAATGATTCTTTTGGGATTTCATAAGTCTTTCCTTCCTTAAATTCATCAGTTTTTTCTTCCATTGAAAGTAAACGGTCAAAAACATCATAAAAATTTATTCCATCATAATTTTTTTCACTCCAATTAGAAGTAAACAATTTATTAAGTGTATATCCAAAAGGAAGTATATATTTTCGATTCAGCTCCCTGCATTTTTTATTTAACGGCACTACCCGAAAGGCCCGATATCCAGACGGTCCATCATATCCAGCCGGATGATATTCTTCCATAAAGAAATACCCGTTTTCTGTATATTTCCATGAATTAGCTCTAAACTCATGATAATATGTTTCCTGCCAAGTGTCCTCTTTCCATTTAAAAGAGCTTACTTCAACGTCTATTTTCCCCTGTTTGGTTTTCAGATCATACCGGATAAAATGATCCCCTGCTATAACTTGAAATATAGTAGTTTTTCCATTCTTCTCTTTTTCTGCTTTTTTCAAAAAATCATCTACTTTAATACTTTGAACCATATCCAGCTGATTGTAGGAATCAATTACTGCATATCCATATTTTCCAAAATAATCCATACTTTTTTGTATTGTACTCAGCTCATATAGTGCATTTTCTTTCACAGCATTCTCATATATGTTCCGATAGCCTTCTGCTAGCATTTCACACTCTCTGTAAATTTTTTCTTTCGTATCTTCAATTGTCTTTTTCTGCTCTTTCTTTATGCCACATCCACTACAGACAGCAAGAAAAATAACTCCCACAAATATTTTCCAAATTTTTTTCATATCATTTTCCTCTTACATTTGTAATATTTAAAGGTAAAAATTATTCATTACCAAGATATTCATCCAGTATCGCCTTATCCTTTTCCACCACATAACCGCTTCCTCCAATATCTTTCACATTCTCTACCATACTGATGAGCAAAATAGGATTCTTTGTATCTCTATCTGTAGTAAAAACTGTAAACCAGCCAATTTCTGTTCCAGATGTATCTTCTTTTGTAGCTTTCAGTTCCGCTGTTCCGGTTTTTCCTGCTAATCTAATGTCTTCCCGGCATGCTCCATAACCAGTTCCTTCCGGGTTATTCACTACACCCTCTAACCCCTCCATAACCTCCGAAACAATTTGTGGTGAAAAAGCATCTTTTATCCAGATTTCACTGGAAGTGCTTCCACCATCCGCGTGAAGATATGGCTTTATCATATTTCCATCATTTAGAAAAGCCGTATAAATGCTTGCAAGATGCAAAGGATTTACCAGAATCTGTCCCTGTCCATACCCACTGTCAGCAAGCTGGATTTCTGTTTCTATCTTGTCCATATTAGAATATTTGGACTCTGACATTTTAATATCAAATGGAAGTTCCTGATTAAATCCTATTTGATTTAGAGACTGCATCAGTTGATCCGCACCAATTTTTAATGCTGCTTTTGCAAAATAAATATTATCTGAATAAATAAGCGCATTTTTCAAGATCACAGGTTCATAATCATGAAGTGTAGTCACTGTATAATCTCCCCACGAGGAATCTTTCTGCCACGCCAGACCCTCATTTCCAAAATCGTCATTTGCAGTAAATGCCCCCACTTTTAATCCAATTGCAGCAATTACAGGTTTAAAAGTTGAGCCAGGACACCATGTCTGGCGAAAGCGGTTGTATAAAGGCCTGTCTTCATTTTCATTTAATGCACTCCACTGGCTGTTGTCCATTCCACGTACAAAATCATTATTATCATAAGATGGCGTACTTACCAACGCCAATACTTCCCCTGTATAAGGATTCAAAGCTACAGAACATCCTCTGTCTTCTTTAAATTGTTCATAAAGAGTACTTTGAAGATCACCATCAATCGTAGTATGGATATCTTCTCCATCTTTTCTAGGCTCATATGCAATAACACTTTTTTTATTTCCATTTGCATCTACAATACAGATTTCACACCCATCTGTTCCTTTTAGTTCTTTTTCATAAAGCGTTTCCAGTCCAGTCTTTCCAATCACACTGTTTGTACGATACCCTTCCCCTTTATGTTCCTGCAAATCTTCGGCTGTAACCGCCTGTACATACCCTACCAGATGAGAGGCAGCTTCTTTTAGATAATAAGTTCGTACTTTTACATCAGATAACATAATACCTGGAATCTTCAATAATGTGTCCTGCTTTTCTTTTTCTTCCAGAACAGTTTTATCCGGATTCACTGTCAAAAGATCGACCTCTTGTATTTTAGGAATTGTTGCTACTGGTACAAAAGAATCTGCTTTTACCCAACCGGCTTTTAACTTATCCTCAATTTCGTCTGCTCCAATTCCAAGATACTCTGCCAGTTTTTTTATTGTATCTTCTCTGTTCTCCATCCTGCCCGGAACAATTCCTACCGAAGATGCAGTTCCCTCTCCAGCCAACTGACGACCATTTCTGTCTAAAATATCTCCTCTCTTTGCCTCTTCTGACGTTACCTGAACTTTATCCGTTGCAGATAACTCTGGAAAAATCAACTGATCCTGCCAGATTAAATGATATCCTGTCCAATCATGTGAAAATACCGCATCGTTGGTAAATTCTACATTTCCTGCAGCAGTCTGCATATTTGTTGTATAGGAAACTGCCGCATTTCCGTTTTCTTGTCTTTTTACTGTAATATCGGTTATGGACAGATCAGACATCTCAATGCCTTCATATATTTTAGAATTTCGTTCTATAAATTCTTCCTTACTGTTCATGCTGCTTTTTTTCTGATCCAGCATGGCATACATTTGCTCATATTCCCCTTTTTCAATATATTTCATATATTCCATTAGTCTTTTTTCAGGAACATTACAATTCATTATTGTTACAATACCGATTCCACCACCAATCAATATACCGCTAAATAAAACTATTTTTGTAATAATCTTCGTGTGTTTTTTTCTTTTCTTTTTTCTCATATAGTTTTATTTCTCCTTTTTTCATATTTTCTTAAATATTACACTTGTAATATTTAAACGTCAAGCTTTTTCTTAGGTTTATATATGTAGACAAGAGAAAAGATTTGCATAAAAAAGAAAGGGCATCTCAAAGCCTTCTTTGATAAAGAACTTTACCGACACCCTGAGGTAATGGTTTCTCCGGATGTTTCCCAAACGCTATAATCACTCTCCAGAAGAACCAAAAACGATTTTTAATTTTCTCTCAGAAAAAAAAGAACTACTCTAAATCTGCTGATCTTTGAAATAACCCTGCTCGTTTCTTATAATCACAAACATATTCAGACAACACATTCTTTGCTGGCAGATTATTATAGCAGAAAACGCAACAAATCCCTTTATTAACTTTTGTTCCATATATTTCCTGTACCAATCCTATTGTTTCATCATCTGAACAAAAGCTCTTCGGAATCTCCCTACAATCCCTGATAATAACGCAAATCTGTTTACTATGTCCTCTCTGTTAGTATACAAGCCAGCTAATCTCTTTATTATAGTATCTAAATACTTCTTCCCAATTCCACTACTCAAAATTTCTTCAGTCACTATTTCTGCAGATGTGTTTTTATATCAGCCAGAGTTCCCCTGGCTGAATTCTTCCAATATATACCTGTTAACACTTCTCAATGCTGACACTTTTTCCTTCGCTTCTCATCTTTCACCTGCTATACTGCACTCTGGCTTGAATTCATTCCCTCTCTTCCAGTTCCGATTTATAATCTTCCAAGTCCATAAGAAAAGTCTCATAGCCTTCATCACTCATGCATAACAGCTTTCTTAGGGTATTGCAGACAAGCCTAATCATATCCGCATCCCCTTTTAGAAATGGAATGATATGGTCGATTGCTTCCATTGTGTCATTTCTGTTTCCTTTATCAAACATTGCCGTTACTGAACATTCGTCTGTATCAAAGTTCATTGCCAGATTCATCATAATTCTACATCCCCCTTCTTATGTGCTTTGGATTTTTCTACTTCTTTATTTTCCTGCTCCTGTGCTTTTGCCCTTGCCTGAAACTCTTTCAACGACTGCAGTACAGATTTTTTCAATTCCCCTCTTTCGCCCTTTGCCGGCTCTTTCTTTTGTGCCCGGTTCGGTTCCACTGATCCGGATTCTTTCTTGACTGGTGCTTCTGGAACTTCCTGTTTCACTTCCACAGTCTGTTCTGCTTCCTGCACTTTTCCATGTTTCTCATTCAGATACTTTTCCATGTCATTGATTGCTTTCTGTACCAATGGGCTTTCCTTATAATGTGGAATCATATCAATCAGATCCCTGTCTATCCTGTCTCCACTCATGAGTCCGTATTCCCCGGAATAATCCTCATCCCCGTCCTGCAGATCAAAACCAATCCCTTTGATTCCATGCAGGCGTTCTGCCGGAATACTTTCATAGATTTTGATTGCTTCTTCCAGAGTAAGATTATTATGGTACTCACCCATGACCGGGAACTCCATGCACTCTGCTACATAGAAACTGATCGTAGCTTCTGGCTGTTCCTGCTCAGGCTGTCTGGTAAAGATAGAAAGGGTTTCTGCATTTTCCAGACGGGAAAGTAATGACCGGGCAGTTATCACATCACTGTCTATATCAGATTCTTCCGATACTTCAACGAGCCAGTCCTTTAAACACTCTGTTTTCTTATTCAAAATGTCCTCTGT
>OGNM01000804.1_pt1 | contig 16092 bp, 9 predicted proteins | sample 1573441 | NCBI WGS metagenome assembly OGNM01 (sample SAMEA2581915, study PRJEB24529) | metagenome | biome: Human gut stool | place: China | collected 2011
GCCTTGGAACAAATGGTTTCAAGCAATGAAACTTTTAGTTTCAAGGCATGAAACACTTTGTTCCAACGGTTGAAACTGATATTGGAATCAGGGCTGATCAATTACTCCATATTTACTAACTTGTCTGTCTGTGTATACGTTGTCGATCTGTTATTATGCTTCATTACGAATCGGAAAAGAATATATTTAGGCACGGATTACACGGATTAACACGGTTGTTTTACGTAATCATAGCACTAAAACCGTGAAATCCGTGTAATCCGTGCCTAATCCTCAATTTATAATTCAGTTCATTTCTGTGCGGAAATGAATCAAATACTTCTATTTTTTGTGACTTGATTTATTGCAAAACCGGTATGGATTTAGTAGCTTTGTAAGTGAACACAAATGGGATATTTTATTCTAAAATAGTTAATATGGATCAAATTGTTGAAGTAAAATACGACTCTCAATTTAATCAGATTGAGAATCTGACATGGTATCCTTGGGTAGGTAAGGACTATGAGGATGGTAAACGTAGGATTTTAATTGTAGGAGAATCTCATTACATCGACGAAGATATTGAAGATGAGGGAAAACTGAGGGAACAGGAGGTAAAAGTAGATAAATATCATACGAGAAATTGTTTGTATGAAGTATTGGTAGATAAATCATGGTGTAATAGAACCTACCCTAATTTAATGGAGGCATTATGTGACCGAGGGATAATTTCTGAAGATAAATTGGTGTTGTCGAAAATTGCATATTATAATTTTATCCAAAGACAATTGGATTATACCACTGCACCTAAGGAACGTCCCAATCTTGATGATTATGAAATAGCTTGGGAACTCTTTTTGAAAATTGTCGATATATTACATCCTACTGATTGTATCTTTGTTGGGATAGAGTCTTCGCAGCTGTTTGAAAGCACGATGGCCAAATATCAGATTCAATATTCAGAGATTGATATATTAGAAAAAATTAATAGAGTTTACCCAAGGAAAATGTCCATTAATATGAACCCTAACTATAGTGTTAATATTGTATTTATGAAGCATTCGTCTTGTTATTTTAGTCCAGGGAAATGGTATGAGTTTCTAACAAAACAAATACCGGAAGCAATGGAATGGATCAATTCAAAATAATTAGAAATGATGATTATCGATACCTATCCTTTTATCAATGGGAAAGCTGTTGTGTGGGTAAAAGATTCTGTATTTACGGAAGATAATTCTCCTGTTGTAGCAAAATGTGGATTAATTAATAATATAGATAAGTTTATTATTCCTCCGATATATGATAATATCCAATATATCGGAACTGATACGGTTGCTGTAAATATTGGTTTCAAGGAAGGGAAAAAATATCAGTATTCTGGAAGATGGGGAATTGTTGATTTGAACAATCAGATTCTTGTGCCCTTAAAATATACGGATATGATATGTTGGGAAGATGGCATAATGTTCTCTGCAGAATATAGGAGGAAGTGGGGTGTCATTAATATAAAGGGTGAAGTAATTATTCCTTTTAAGTTCGACTGGATATCATGGCCTGATAAAAATGGGAATATTCCTGCCTGTAAAGCAGGAAAGTATGGATGCCTTAATATGAAAGGTAATGTCATCCTTCCATTTGTTTACGATTCTGTCACTTTTAAATAGTAAAAGTGCGGCATCGTACAGGAATGAATAAATATTATAGATAATCAGAAATTACGAGGAATACTAAATATTCTCCCGTGCAATAAATGCTAAACTCTTCTGCTATAGCTTCATTCAATGTGCCTTGCCACCAATTAGTAAAGTCACTAAGAGGATAAACCAATCCTTTTCCTTTCAATCCTTTAGCACCGAAATTGATAATAGAGACTTGCTGTCCGGGATGTGAAGCGAAAGTTTGTGTATCTTGTGCAGGAATAAATATACCGTAGTCAGTTATCATCCGTACTTCCATACCACTTCTCATATACTCCATGAGTAGGCTGATGTTTCCTAATGTATGGTCTTCCCGTTTGCCGGTAGCACCTACGATGGCGATTTTCCGTATGCCTTTACTTTGCAGATAATGAACAGCTTTGGTCTGATCATTCGTCTCCTGATCCGGAATTTGATGGATAATAGAAGAAAAACGCTTTTTATATTCTGGTAGAAGCGAGTCTCCGTCTCCTATAATTATATCAGGAGTATGTCCACGCGAAATATATTCGTTGGCGGCTCCATCACAACAAACTACATATTTGGCATCTGCCAAAACTTGTAAAGGGAGTGGATGGACAGGATATTCGCCGTTGGCAAGTATCACGGCTTCGTGTGTATAGTGTTCGTTTATCATTGTATGCTCATTAATTTTTTCCATTTGAAGTAGCCAAAGATAGCTATAATGGAGTAAAGTCCGTACAATACGGAGGTGAAATAGAGATCTTTATAGATATAAAGTCCGCAGCAGACAATATCCACAAGAATCCAGGCAAACCATTGCTCAATGTATTTGCGTGCCAGCATCCACATTCCGACAATGCTCAACGCTGTTGTGAAGCTGTCCAGCCACGGAACGTTACTGTCTGTGTATTCGATAAGTATCCAGGCAATGCCGACGAAAGACACGATAAACACTAGAAGCAGTGGCAGGTAACATTTCCATGGGGTATGTACAATCGGAAGATCTTTCGTTTTCTCTGTCGTTTGCCCGTCAGTTGTCAGTTGGCTTTTCTTTTTCCGGTGTCCCCACATCCAGAAGAACCATCCGTAGATGGCAGCTATCAGATAGTAGATGTTGATGCCGAAGTCGGCATACAACCCCGCGTCGTAATAAACAAAGATATAAATGGCCGGCATGATGATGCCCGCCAGCCACAGATAGATACTGGCGCGATACTCCAGCCACAGGTAGATAATGCCGATAAACGTACCGAATATCTCCAGATAATTCATTTCCATATTTGCTTATTTATTCGTTCTCTACGCCGGCATTACCCGGATCAGATTCTATGGGTATGTTCTCAGCCTGTCATGTTAGGGCACCCCTATTGCGTGAATCGGCGGTAAAATTACGAATTTAGCAGAAGGAAAACAAGGAATCATGTAAAAACAAGTCTTCCGTTAAAAAACGAAGAGGAGATTTCAACGGCATTTTTGTGATGCCGTGAAATCTCCTCTTCTCCTCATTTGTCGTGTATTATAAAACTTCTTTTTCTTTAGTCAGTTGCTCTTCATATATCGTGTTACCGATTGTATATTTGAGGCTGAACTTTTTGGCGGTTGTGTTGTAGGTACTTTCTCCTGAGTCGACAATTGCCGGTCCGTTTTCAGCATCCCATGCTTTGACCGAAACTTTCTTCACATCATTAGTGCCTTCCACTATCTGATCCGTGATGGTCAGTTCTATTGTACCCGTTTGGATATCAGCCTTCTCGTCGCTCTCGTTGTTCATGGCATAGAATAGTCTGACGGTGTTGACTCCGGTAGGCTTAATCGTTTTAGGCTTCTGAATCGTCTTCGGAGTTTCTCCTTCTAAAGTGGTATGTCCACTCATCTGGTAACTGCCCGAATAGTCATTCTTTAATTTTAATAGAACCAACATTTTACACCCGGATGTACTTATCGGATATCCTGTTGTACTTTCTATTTCGACGGGGATGACGTATGACTGGTCAATCTTCAGACTTGCTGTCTTTATCAACACAGGAACTTCGGCGGAAATACCTTCAGCGTGCTTGATTACCGTATTCTCCAAAGAAGGAATGGAATATAAATCAGTATCCAATGATTTATAATATTTGTCCTCATTCAGAACGGTCCAGTACTTTCTATTGTAAATATCTACCAGCTCTTCGTTGATCTTCATTTTTACGTTCACATCTCGATCTAATGCTAACGTACCGGAACTGCTGACCGTGAAATAAGTTTTCACTTCTTCGTTACTGTAGCTTACTTCTGTAGTCCATACTCGGTTGTAAGCGCCGATCAGGTAGATTTCTTTCTGATATTGTTCTTTTTCAAGCAGGTCTTTTTCACAAGAAGTGATGGAGAGTGTTAGTAAAGAACAGACCACTAGTTTGTATATTGATCTCATTATATGTTCAATTTTATATGATTAATAATCAGTTATATAATGGAAAGAGGTAAGTTACCAATCTCCGAATCCGTCCCATCCTGGATTTTGTTTCAGTTTCGCGTTTTTATCCAATACGGCTCTCGGAATAGGATAGAAGTACATCTTCCTGTCAAAGCTGCGTAATGCATACTTATGAACTACATTGACAACAGTATAGAATTGGTCTCTTTCGGTCGTCTTCTTGGTAACGTCCATACCTTGTACCGGTTTGTTCTCTTCTGTTTCTGCTAGTCCCCAACGACGCAGGTCATGATATCTTCTTCCTTCGCATGCAAATTCGATCATACGTTCGCGGATGATTAACTGACGCATCTTCACTTGATCGCTGGCATCGGCAAGGGTGATGCCCGGCAATCCGGCACGGTAACGAATCATGTTGAAGTAGTACATGATTTCCTCCGGATTATACAAAACATGATAAGTGGTGTTATCTGCCGCTTCCGTATATTCCGGTTCTCCTTTCAGTTCATTCAATGCTTCTACATAGTTCAACAGTATTTCCGCATATCTGAATACAGGGAATGTTTTCGGTTTTATTTTAGCACCTGTATGACTGGTACAGTTATCCTCCGGATGGATATATTTCTTTAGAGTATATCCCGTTAAGTTATAGTCTTCTGGATTGGCAGCCTGTTTTGCACAGTTGCCATTCACGTAATATCCTGCTGTAAAGTTAGTCACGTTGGGAGCTTCGGTTCCTGTTACCGAAGTTGCGGGCCAGAAACATTCACAGAATCCGATAGATGCGTAGAAACGCGGTTCGCGGTCCAGATACATTTTGGCAACGGTTGGTCTCAGCTCATATCCTGTGGCGATGGTAGGTACAGTACCCGCTTCTTCATAATAATCAGGTTGTTGCACATAATCTTCTCCATCTTTCATGTAGTAGGCATCTATGAGTTTCTGAGTGATTCCTAAGCCGTTCCATCCTCCCAGTTTCAACGGGAAGGCGATTGAAATGATGTTGTTGTTCAAGGGAGTAGCATAAATAAGTTCAGGGTTTTTCACAGCCAGTGCTTCTCCATTGAACATGTCTATATACGAATGGTAAGGATCGATTCCTCCTACTCCTAACGGAAATTCCGCTTGTGACGCCTGAGAGGATGCATACGTGTTTTCATCGCTGGGTACAGTGTATAATGAGTAAATACCGCTATCGATAATTCTCTTGGAGGCAGCAGCTGATTTCGCCCATTTCACCGGGTCATATTGCTGGGCTATCATGTTTCGTCCGTCGGAAGTGGTCCAGTCGGCATAATATTGATTGCCGTTGTACCACTTGGAAGCTTGGTAAAGCCGGACACGTGACATGAGGGCGGCTGCCGCATATTTGGTAGGACGTTCGAACTGAGTGCTCGGGCGCGTCGGGTCCAGTAGACTGTAAGCTTCTTCGAGGTCTTTGCAGATATATTCCACACATTCATCGTACGTGTTACGTTCGAATGACAAGTTTTCAATGTTTTCATCTACCGACAGCGGCTCTTCGGGAAGGATGACTGCCGGTCCGTAAAGTTCCAACAGATAGAAATAGAAGGAAGCTCTCATGAAATGAGTCAAACCCATAATTTCACGTCTGTCCAATCCTTTCAGGTCTTTGCATTCATCGATGCGGGTGAAGATAGTGTTACACTTACGGATACCTTTGTAGTATTGTCCCCACATGTTGTAGTAAGAATCGTTCTGCGTGATTTTGTCTGCATACAAGTAGGTACCGGCGTACTCAGCTTTCTGCCATGACAGAAGGACTTCATCTACCGCAGTCTCGTAAGGACCGTAGGAACCGGAAAACAAGTTGCCTTGAGCGGGCATTAATGCCGCAGTTCCCCACACATAACGCTCCAGATAATCTTGTCTGGCAAAGATGGAGTCGAGTGGAGTCAGGTCGTTAAAGTATTCATCAACTGCCAGATAGTTGCATGAAGTCAGCATGAACGGGATGATTCCCAGTGTCGTGCATAGAATATGAAGGCTTTTCTTTAATATCTTTTTCATAATAGTTTTCAATTAGAACGTAGCTGTTAAATGTAAAGAGAAGGTACGCTGTAGCGGATATACGGCGCCGTTTTTAGATGCCTGTCCCGGATCCCATAGTTTCACTGAATCCCATACTGCCAGATTCTGTCCGACAAATTGCAGATTCATATCACTGATGCCCACTGTCCTTAGTACTTTATTCGTTCCGATACGATAGGAAATATCCAATGATTTCCAACGCAGGTAAGAACCATCTGCCAGCCAGAAAGTAGAAGCACGGTTATTGTTCTTATTCTCTCCGTAAGTCAGGCGCGGGAAACGTGCATTCGGGTTTTCTGTAGAAGGATCCCCTGAATACCATGCCGGTGTCCAACGATTCTTCGGGTCGTTTACGATGGATAGAATGTTGCCGACTTCTCCGCCTGAGAAGGGATAGAATCCGGAACCGCCGTATAAGAAGTTAACTTTGGCTGCTCCAGTGAATAAAGCACTGATAGTCCATCTTTTATATCTGTACTCCAGTGCAAAACCGTATTGAATTTGCGGTACATTGGAGTGTGCAATAGGAACAATATCGTCATCGTCAATTTTTCCGTCAGCGTTCACGTCTTTATAGCGGATATCTCCGGGGCGTACTTCGCCGTATGTCTGTTTCGGGCTTCGGTTGATTTCATCCTGATTTTGAAATAAGCCTAATGCAACCAAACCGCGCATAACACCATAATTTACATCGCTATACGATTGGTAAGGGTAGCGCACCGCATCTTGGTCCCAATGTACAACTTTGCTGACAGCATATGTCATGTTGGCACGCACCGTGAAAGAGTTGTCTTCGTTTATTTTCTGGTTCAGGTAAATGTTACCATCTATACCGCTACTGCGCATACGTCCTACGTTGGTATATGGGTTGGTCACGACGCCTACTTCCGAAGGCATCATTTTTCTTTCCTGAAAGATATTATCACGAGTGTCTCTGAAGATATCTACCGTTCCACCTATTTTATCATTGAGAAATTGGAAGTCGATACCCAGGTTATATTTCTTGGCTACCTCCCAATGTAAGTTGTTGGCTCCGATTTGTTTTTCTGTCAATCCATTGGAACCCCAACGACTACCACCTCCAAAGTTAATCAACGTCAGATATGGGAACCGACGTCCACCACCGATCTGATCGTTACCAACTTCACCATAAGAAGCTCTGATCTTCAAAAAGTTGAGCCATCCTGCATGATTCTGCATAAATTCGTATTGGGTCGGGATCCATCCTAAGGCTATTGCAGGGAACAAACCGAATTGTTTGCCCGGTTCAAAGTTTTCGGAACCGGTGTATCCTACGTTTCCTTCTATCAGATAAGCATCTTTATAAGAGTAAGTAGCTCTGGCAGATAATGCTTGATAACGTTTGGGAATAGATGAAATTTCATCATTTGCTTCGGTGGTTTCGGTGCTTTGCATATAGTAATGTATCAAACCGGTTACACGGTGTTCCTGATTGAAAAGTCTTTCATAGGCAAGTTGCGATTCGAAGTAATATCTCCGGTCACTGGCAGCACTCTTGGCGAATTGAATGTTGCTGGCTGATACCGTACGTTGTGTCATTAATGAACCGTCATTGTAACGGCCAAAGGCCTTGTATAGGTCCGGCATTTTGGAGCGGACTACGTTGTGTATATTGTTATTGTTATACGAGAACATTCCTCTGGCAGTCAAACCCTTGATCCATTTTCCGAAGTCTTGACGTAAGGTGAAATTGATGTTCATAGTGGTCCGGTTTCCCTTTTTAAATCCGGTATGGTTCAACAAGATATATGGTGAGATTTGTTCTCCGTTTTTCCCATAAGCAGGAAGCATTCCATTGGAATAACGTAAAGGCACCGTCAGGGGAGTCAGATAGGCTTGTGCGGCCCAGAGTGCGTCATTGTTAGTTCCGAATCCCGGTGCTCTGTCTTCTACAATAGCTCCGTCCATAGCCAATCCCATGATCGTCGATGAAGTTAGATTCATGTCTACCTTTGCGCGGAAATTATATTTAGCCCATTTGACATTCGTGTTGTATTTGTTAACTTTGTCTTGCTTGAAGATAGCATCTTTGAATGTACCTCCTACACTGACAAAATATCTGGCAACTTTTCCACCACCGGATACATTTAAATAGTGCTGATGATTAATAGTTACATCTTTCAGTATCTCTTTTTGCCAGTTAACGTTTGGATATAAGTCATTGTCCAGTCCTGCTTTAATAATCTCCAGTTCTGTCGGGCTATAAAGAGGGTCCATATTGCTTACCACTCGGGCTTCGTTTGCCAAGCTGGCATAATCGTATGCTTCCAGATATTCGGGCATACGGGGGGAATAAGAGAGAGTCATACTGCTTTTCCAGGTTACCTTGGTGCGACCTTCCTGACCGGAACGGGTCGTTACCAAAACAACGCCATTTGCACCACGTACACCATAAACGGCTGTTGCCGAAGCATCTTTCAAGATAGAGAAGCTCTCAATATCCGACGGGTCGAGGTCGTTGAGGTTTCCTTCAATACCGTCAATCAAAACCAGCGCAGACTGGTTGGCACCAAATGTGCTGATACCGCGAATCCAGAACTCAGAAACATCCTGCCCCGGTTCGCCGCTTCGGTCAACGGCTATAATACCGGGAACCACACCTCCCAGCATATTGGCTACGGAAGTTGACGGAGCACTGATGGCAGCCGGATTGACACTGGTGACAGCACCTACCACGCTGACTTTACGTTGTGTTCCCATACCTACAACAACTACTTCGTCCAATGATTCTGAGTCGGGCTCCAGAGATATACGCATCTTCTTATCGGTTTGAGCAACCACTATTTCTTTGCTCTTATATCCCATAAATGAAACAATCAGCGTTGTTTTTGGAGCTAATGATTTCATACTGAAGTTACCATCCATATCTGTTATAGTTCCGGTTTTTTCTTTCATCTTAACAGATATGTTTGCACCCGGGAGCGGATCACCATGTTCATCTAACACGATTCCGGCAATTTGAATTGGTTCTTGTTGGGCCCATATCCCTTGTGTTGCATTTCCTGCCAATAGCAGAAAGAAACACAGGGCTAATTTAAAATATAGTGTTTTCATTTCTATTCCTTATTAATTATTCAATAGCAAGTTTTCTGATGCAGTGGTTGTTTTGATCTGCAATGTAAAGAAATTCATTTTTGTCCAAATAGACACCCCAAGGCTGATCGAATTGGGCTTCCAAAGGATCCCCGTCTTTGTATCCTTTCCCGCTACCTGCTATCGTGGTCACGATATTTAACTTGGTGTCAACTTTACGAATCCGATGGTTATTAACATCCGCTATATATAAATTGCCTTCTTTATCAATAGCAATTCCACGCGGCTCATTGAATTGTGCTTCTTGTACATCTCCGTCCCGGAAGCCTGCGCCTGCACCGGGAATATATTCTTCAATGTCTCCGTCTAGAGCTGGCCAACCGTCCGTATCGCGTGTGAGCTTAAAGCGATAAACTGCACTCTTACTATGCAACACACAATAAACATACTTATCAACCGGATTGTAAGCACATAAACCATTGGAGCCTACATTATAGAGTGTACCGATTCGTTTTGCTTTGTTGGGATTTAAGGTTCTTTTATTCTTATCAAAAGGTTGTGTCCACAATTGTCCTGTGTTTTGGCGGTATATCACAAAAGTAGAATCTACAGGGTCGAGAACAACACTATGCATCCATCCTCCGTTGGCTAAAAGCTGTCCCATTTTATCAGCCACCCAGCTCACATTAGCATCGAATAAGAAACAACCGAAGTTAGCATTATCGCATGGACCAAATAGTTGTTTCTTTTCTTTATCGATAAATAAAGGTTGGTCGATTACCATGCCATCCAGTAAAGTGATCGTTTTATTTTGTTCGATGGATGATAAACGCGTTCTCCCATCAGAGTCGAATATGAATACATTGTCATCATTGTCTACAGCTACATACCTTGGAGTATTGAATGTGGTCTCGCCGAGAGTTCCGTCTTTATTGCCACCTTCTTTGGCTTTTCCTACTACTGTAGATACGGAAGAAGTTACAATATATTTGAATGTTTTTTCAGCATTGCTGAGTTCAGCTTCTTTTCCGGCAATCTCCACCCGTACATGGCTTTCTCCTCCGGCTTGCTTGGGCACTTGGGCATAAATAACATCAGGCTTGACACCTAAAACCAATGCCTCCCGTTCATTACCTACTTCATCCTTGAAGTAAACTTTCACTTGGCTTTTGTCTTCTCCGAAATTGGAACCTTTAACAATGAATTTGGTTCGTATGCCACCGGAATCGGGCATAAACTCTGTAAACTTGACTGGTTGATTAGGATCGAAAGCTGTGCTTTTCTTGTCTTCATTACAACCTACTATTAGTAGCAGGAAGCCGAAAACCATCCAGATTAGATTAAATGATTTACGCATGTTTTTCTATAAGATTTTATTAGTTTGAAAAAAGGTCTTTTTAGGCTTTCTATTTAAATAAGGTTTAATAGATTCTAATTGATTTCAATTTGACTTAAGGGCTTTTGGCTTTTTCTCTCATGTGATTAATTGTTTTAAATATTACAGATTCAAAGGTGTAAATGGCTATATATAATTGTGAAGCACACTTTCCGTTCGGTTTTCAGGATACAAACTTAGGGGATTTCAAGGAATCAGGAGCATATGCTTTTATTCATCCATGTATATCTTTTCATTCAAAATTGCTTTTTTTATCATTTGCTTCGCCTTTCTGTTATAATATTGATTATTTTTGTGACACTTAAACTAATATGAATATATAATGAAGCGAACCGTTCGATATACCGTCCTTGTTTTGATTGCTATTATAAATTCTTTAGTTATTACTACTTCTCTCTATGCTGTTCTGCCTTATAATGAACTTCATCAGTTGAATATGAGTAATGGCTTGGTAGATAACATCATTACTTGTATCTATCAAGATCAAGATCGTTTTATGTGGTTTGGATCCAGTAATGGGCTGAGTCGATATGACGGGAAGCAGATTCGCAATTTTAGTGTAGACAATGCGAGGATGTATGTTTCCGATATAAAAGAGACTTCTGATGATAAATTGTGGGTAATAGCTAATGAGTATTTATATTGTTTTGATCGACGGAAAGAGAAATTTGTTCTTCCGTCTTTTCAGGATGGAAAAAAGGCCATTTCTGTAAGTGCTATGGAAATAACGGGGGATTCACTTTTTTGGATAGTAAAAGGCGGACAATTGCAATGCTTGAAACGACATTATAAATTAGTGAAAGGTGACTTACAAATAGAGATGACCGTCGAAGCAGGCTATCCGTTTTTTTTAGATGAGGGGGAATCTTTTTCGAATTTATGTGCTTCACAAGACGGGCATTTCTTGTATTTGGTTACCGATAAGGGAAATTTGTTGTTCTTTGATAAGATTGCAGGTAAAGTGGTCCGGAAGTTCAAATACTCTATTAATCCTAGTGCTAATGCTACTACTATCATGAGTGAAGGGGAATATATTTGGGTTTCTTCTTTAGTGGGTGGAGTAACTCGTCTGCATATTCCCACGGGAAAATCTGATTATTATCAGTATAATGAGGATGCCAGGTTGTCTTCTTTATCACATTCAGATGCGTATGGGGTGGTTGCGTTGGATAATGATTCTTACATTGCAGTAACCTGGAATGGATATACTCTGTTAGCTCCTGAAGAAAATGATCCTTCTAAGTTGTCGGCAACGCCTTATACGAATACCTCATTTTTGCAGTACCGGAATGTAGAGACAAGAATGATTTCTGTTTATTATGATAAAGAGGGAATACTATGGATCGGAACTAGAGGAGGAGGGATTGTCTATTTTGATTTTAGACAGCATTCTTATATGCAATATCACAGCAAAAAACATAATGAAATCTCTGCTCAGGTAGCTGACAAAGATGGTCGAATTTGGTTGGGCACTTACCATGAAGGAATTATGCGTAGTGACCAGCCTTATGCTAAATCGCGACCGCTGAACTTTTCTCCTGTGGGCAATCAAAAGGAAGTCCCGGTGTTTTGTGCAATCAAAGATTCATGTTCTAATTTATGGTTTGGAAATGCTTCCGGAAACTTGATTTGTTATGACTGGAGTTCCGATTCTTTCCATATATATCCGCTCAATCATTTAGGGAAAAAGGTAAACTCCTATATAGTGGCCTTAATGATTGACTCCCGTTATCGGTTTTGGGTATGCACTTCTGCCGGATTGTACTTATTTGATCATCAGACAGGTCATTTTGAATTATTCTCATTGCGTGAAGCCTTGAAAGAAGATGCAGAGCCATGGGTCACTGCTATTTGTGAAGATAAACAGCGGAATATCTGGATAGGGACAGCAAAAGGTATTGTACGATTATCACAGGTAAATGTTCGTCCATTAAAGATGGTTCATGGATATGAAGAAAAAGAAAATATAGGAGCTCGTGTAGTTAGTGCTTTACTGACTGGTACTGACGGAACTGTATATGTGGGTTATAAAAATGGATTTGGAATCATTCCTGTGGGCGAAGATAGGATAACGTCTTTTTATACAGTAAAAGATGGACTTTGTAATGATTGTATAGATTGTATAGTGGAAGATGAGAAGAAGCGTATTTGGTTGGGGAGTATATCCGGTATCTCAAGATATAGCCGACAACAACATGTCTTCTACAACTATTATATTTCTAGTAGCAATAAATCTGTGATGTTGTTTAAGAATACTTTATTTTGGGGAAATAACAAGAGCTTAACTTATTTTGAACCGGAAATACTGACATCTGCCACCATTGCCAGCAAAACTCTTTTAACTGGATTGGAAGTCGATAATAAACAAATCAATATAGGTGAGAAGATAAAAGGGCAAGTTGTTTTGGACTCAAATATTGCATCAATTGACCATTTGGAACTGGTCAATGCAAACCGTGATTTCTCTCTCCTTTTCAATAATCTGGCTTTTTCGAAGGATCTGCAAAAATATAGCTATCGGTTATATCCATATCAAAAAGATTGGATTGTTTCTGAAGCGGGTAAGGTCTCGTTTACCAACTTGTCTGCCGGTTATTATATTTTTGAAGTCAAAACATTGTTCCCTAATAATACGGAAGGAGACGTTACTGCATTGCCGATAACAATCCTTCCACATTGGAGCCAGACCGTTTGGTTTCGTTTGCTTTTGATTTTCTCGGTTTTATTTTTGGTTGGTTATATTTTCTATAGTTTGTTGCGGCGGCAACGTCGTTTCAAAAAAATGATTCAATTGAAACATGAACTGACGATTGCAAATTTGGAGAGAAACGCAGAACGGCATATACGGGAAGAACGTGAGAACTTTTTTATGAATGCTGCTCATGAGTTAAGAACTCCTCTTACTTTGATACTTGCTCCTATACATGATATAATGAAGTCCATTACCCCATCGGATAATTGGTTTGATTCATTTAGCAGATTGCACAAGAATTGTCTTTCTCTACAGACATTGGTTGATCGTCTGCTATATGTACAGAAGATAGAGGGAGGCATGATAAAACTTCATTTGTCAGAATCGGATATAAAGGAGATTGTTAGCCGGGTGGCTAATCCTTTTCTGCAAATGGCTATGGTCAAGAAGCGGGAATTTTTGGTCCAGGTGGATACAGTGCCTTTGTATTTATGGGTGGATGTGGCGAAAATAGAATCAGCTGTTCAAAATTTGTTATCAAATGCCTTTAAATACACTTCTCAGAATGGACGTATTGAACTGGCTGTGTCAGAGGCGGAAATTGACGGAAGACCTTATTGCCTTGTAACAGTGTCTGATAATGGAGTTGGGATACCTGATGATTTGCAACAGCACGTGTTTGATTCGTTTGTAACAGGGAAACGTATCCCGCAATATTCCACGTCAATAGGTCTTGGATTACATATTGTAAAGCATACGATGGGGTTGCATCATGGATTTGTAACGTTAACCAGTCGTGTTGGAGAAGGAAGCCGGTTCGTTCTGCACATTCCGGTGGGACTTTCTCATTTTGTTCCAGGAGAATATGAAATGGTACCTGATCCGGTGAAGGGAGATTTGTTGGAAGAGTGTACGACAGAAGAACGTCCGATGGAAGAAGTAATAGCAGAAAAGAATGAGACTATGGAGGAGACCGTTAACAGAGTGAAAAATAATAAGGAATTTTTGTTGATCATAGAGGACCACGATGAGATGAGAGAATATTTATGCAGTCTATTTAAAGAAGATTATAATGTTATTGAGGCTGGAAATGGAGAAGAAGGGGTGGCTATGGCTGATAAATATATACCTAAATTAATCATATCTGATATAATGATGCCTGTTAAAGGTGGGTTTGAATGTAGTCGGGAGATTCGTGAAAATAAGCGGACTTTTCATATACCGGTTATCTTTTTAACAGCTAAAGCAGAGGATGCTGACCGGTTGAAAAGTTTACAAATAGGGGTAGATGACTATATAATGAAACCTTTTAATCCGGAGTTCTTGAAAGAGAAGGTGAAAGCGTTGATAGAACAACGTGATCTGTTAAGAAAACTTTATGCGAAAACTCTTATGCTGGATGAAGAGGTACTGGAATCTTCAGAAGATGTTCAGGATGTTTTTATGCCTAAAATGCTTCAGATTATAGAAGAAAATTTATCAAACCGGAATTTTACAATAAAAGTGCTGACGGACAAATTGAATATGAGCCAGCCGACCCTTTATCGCAAGGTTAAGCAGAAAACTGGTTTGTCGATTATAGAGGTGATTCATGGAGTACGGATGAGTAAAGCTGCCTCTATTATCATGAGCGGGCGATATAGCAGTCTGACAGAAGTTGCGGAAATGGTAGGATATGATTCGATGATTTCCTTCCGTAAGCAGTTCGTTGCACAGTTTGGGGTGCTTCCTTCCAAATATATGGAAGAGAAAATGAGGAAATAAGAAGCCGCGTTTCATGTTGGCGGCTTCTGTACTATCTGTTTGAATTGTTATTGTTAAAAACGGAAAGACACATGTCCCATAACGTTTGTTCCCGCCTGAGCAGCATATCCGGCAGAATCTATTCTATGATTCACGTCCTTATCGTATGAACTGGATGCCCAGCCGTTATTCTCATATTCTTCGTTGAAGAGATTATAGACGGTCACACCCAAAGTGATTTCTTTCGCTACCTTGCGGGGCTTGAATGTATAAGCCAGATTCAGGTTGCTTACAAAATACTTATCCAGTGTCAATGCTTCTACTTCGGCGTTTGTCATGTATTGCTTACCGACAAACTGAGATTGAAGAGAGGCTTCGAATCCCTGATACGTAAAAGCGAAACGGTTGTTTAGCAGGAAATCTGGTGAAAAAGCGATTCGGGTACTTTTATGAGAAACGCTTGCGACATCCAATAAGTTCCAGTCATCATCGTATATGGGAATGTTTTCTACGAAATTTTTGATACGGTTTTTGCTCCATGTGGCATTGATATCCCACTGGAACCATTTGCACGGCTTGATGCCTAACATGAGTTCGATTCCCATCCGGTAACTGTCCGGAACGTTTTCAGTCAGAGCTTCACCGATATCATTTAGTGCACCGGTGAGGACAAGCTGGTCGGTATAATCCATGTAGTAAAAATTGGCACCTGCTGTCAGCCAATGAGTGGCAAAGGTATATCCGGCTTCGTAGTCGAGCAGCTTTTCAGCTTTCGGGTAGCTGTCCGGATTGCCATCGGTATAGTTGTTTCTTGTCGGTTCTTTTTGGGCAACGGAGAAAGAGGCATAGATGCGATGGTTGGAGTTGATATTCCAGTTCAGTCCGACTTTCGGGTTGAAGAAGTCGAATTTCTTGTCTATGGCGAGTGGTCGCAACGTGTTTTTATTCCAGTCGTATTTGTCATTTGCCCCGTCGATGGTGTAGTCTATATGCCGGTATTGGAGATCGGCATAGGCACTTAGGCCTTTGGTCAGGTCGTAAGTTGCTTTCAGGTAGATGTTGCCATCGGTTTTCTTCGATTGGTTACGATAGTATTCGT
>OGNM01000806.1_pt1 | contig 16060 bp, 11 predicted proteins | sample 1573441 | NCBI WGS metagenome assembly OGNM01 (sample SAMEA2581915, study PRJEB24529) | metagenome | biome: Human gut stool | place: China | collected 2011
AGATTTATTTTTCCACCATGCCGCTCCCGTTTGAAAGCAGAGAAGAAGTCCTCGCTTGGATTTGTAAGAACCAGTTGGGGCGGCGAAACCTGAGTCCTGAACAGAAACGCTATCTGCTTGGGAAGCAGTACGAAGCCGAGAAGAAAGCTGCAAAAATCTTTCGGGGTAATCAGTACACTTTAGCAAAGAAAAGTGGTGGTGATCACGGTGATAACCACCACTCCGGGAAGAAAACCTGCGACCGGATCGCAGAGGAAAACGGTGTCAGCCGTGCCTCCGTTCTTCGTGCCAGCCACTATACACGAGGCATCGACATCGCAGATAATCTCTCTCCCGGCATCAAGCAGAAAGTCTTTTCCGGCGAAGTGAAGTTTACCAACGAAGAAATGTCCAAGCTTGTGCAGGCAAGTGCCGAGCATCGTTCAGATGTCCTTGCTCAAATCCTGCATCCAGAAGCATTGGAAGTGTTGGAATCTGCCAGCGCAGAATTTGAACCTGAAAAAGCAGAACCCGTTCCCATGCCCACACCACAAACAGAAGAATTCCGGTGCTATCATGTACCGGACGAGTTTATGAAGGTTTACAAATCCTTGAGCCGTGCGACCGAAATGATGAAAAACTCATGGAAGAAAACGCTCAAAAACAATCCCAGCTATTTCACTGACCCGGAAAAGCAAAAGGTTCTCCGCTTCGCAATGCAGAGGCCTGCTAACTACCTGACTGAAATCGAAACCTATCTGGAAAAGGCTCTTGCAGAAGCCCTTGAAGAAGAAAAAACGGCATAACGACAGGCACTTGTAAGCCATCAATGAGCCACCAGCCGCAAGTGCAGGGCAGAAAGCTTCCGCGCCCTTGCGCCTGATAAAAATTGGAACTTTGATTTTCTCGCCCGGCTTTGCCATGGTGGGACAGTCAAAGGAGCGTGCGTTTGAACAAAAAGAAAAAGTCCACAAACACTTCCCCTTATCCCGATGAAGTCATCGACCGTCTGGCGCGGGCATTCTACCCGGCCATCCTTGCCTGCTGGAACAGCGAAGAAGGTCAGCGGGAGTTTGCCGCATGGCAGGCGGAACAGGCTCATCATACAACCAACGAAAAACAGGAAGTTCCCGTTGGGGAACTCCCTGCTGTACATATCGCTATTGTCTGTGGCTTTTGGCAGGGTGCGTCCTATTCAGGGGCGCACCCTGTTTTTTGCTTTGTCAGAAGTTTATCATTTTTCTTGACCTTTGAGATTGGATAGTATTTAATAAAATTAGTCTTATCGTTTCAAAACAAAGTAGGAGAGTGATTCAATCAATGCCTTTATCTACCGAAGAATACGCCAATCTTGATAAGAAAATTCGTGACACAGGTTTTTTCTCGGAATATCTGCCACCGTGCTTTCAACTAAATTCAGATGTCTTTCATCACTTGCCGGGGGCTAAATGCGACTTGATTCCTCCATACAATTTCAATATGAGCCGCTTTAATCAAAATGATGCTCGGCGAACGATTAGTATTCCAGAGATTGGTGCATATGCAGTGACTCACGCTTATATGAAAGACCACCACATCATCAAAGATTTGGTAGAATTTACCGCAGGCAATGATTGTTCTTTTTCTCCTATTTTAGGGGAAGACAATTCGATTATGCGTCATGAACAGTCCTATGGTTTAGCTGGAGCGATGAGAGAAGAAAATGGTCAAATTCCATCAAGCTATATTTCAAATCTTGCTACGAAAATAATTAGAGCAAGTGGCGCAAAAAAAGTTTTAAAACTTGATATTTCAAATTTTTTCTCAAGTTTTTATCTTCATATGATTCCTGTGATTATTTTGGGATTAGATGAGACAAATATTCAATATCATCATCACCAAAATAATGAAGAATCAAGCGAACTTTACAAAACATACAGTGACTTGGATTCAATTTATCGTAGACAAAATTTGGATCAAACCAACGGACTTCTTGTTGGACCACTTTCCTCGAAAATCATAGCAGAAGGCATGATGACAAGGATAGATCAAGACCTTCATGAACTGGGGCTAAATTATTCTCGATATGTCGATGATTATGAGGTGTATCTTCACTCCGATGATGAAGAGCAGGTCATTAGTAAATTTGCAAGTGTATTAAAAAAATATGGTTTCACACTGAACTATGAAAAAACCGAGATTCTCGATTTCCCATACTATGTAAGTGAAAATCTAGAAAAGGTCATATCTTCATATAGAGAAGTTTTGAGTGTTAGACCAGATACATCTAGTGTTCCGGATTTAATGAGTTTATTTAATAGCTTTTTTAATTTTGAAATCTCCGGAACGAAAGGTGCGATTCGTTATCTTCTTAAAAGCATAGAAGCTGCTCCTATTCACTTTCAGGTGGAACAGGATAAAAAATTGTATCGAGCGTACTTGTTTACAATTCTTACCAATAATGACCGATCTCTTACAAAAGCTTGTTCTTTAATTCTTAAAAGCGTTGAATCGGAACCGTTAGACGCTCACGAAAAAGAACAATTATCAACAATGCTTTTAGCCTGTCTCTCTAAAGAATATGATCTGGAGGTTATATGGATTCTCTATATTTTATTAGAGACCCAAACTCTCTCCACCGGAAATTCTCTGATCGATAAGATCGTTGCAAGTTCGAATGAGCTTGCACAAATAATGTTACTAAGAAAAGGTATTCTATCAGATTCTCAAAAGCATATACTTTCCGAAAACGCTCGCTCGTGGATTCTTATATATGAACTTTACACTGAGGGCATACTTTCCGAGGAAAATCTCATCAGAAAGCTAAATCTCAGTAAAAATCTTATTATGTACAGAAAAATGAAAACAAATCATGTGCATTTTTGCTACTGATTCTTGCATTTTTGTCTATTAAGAGAAGGACGTGCTGCGTTTTGTGCGGCACGTCTTTCTCTTATCTCAATCTTCTAACCCATGACTTCCAGCCACATTCTTCAAATATTCCTCCGGATCACCATTCAAAATCAAATCCGCATAGCTCAGAGGGGCGTTGTAAATGAGGTAGTCCAGTTCGGTCTGCTGTGCCATGGTCACATCCAGCGCATCCTCGACCCCAGTGCAGTCAATAGAGATTTTTCTCCCATTCCGGAGCAGCAGCTCCACACAGCCGGTGTCCATGTTAAACTTGCAGGCTCTTGCATCGTACTTCATGTTCGTGTCCTTTCTGCCTTACGGCACCTTTACAGTTGTGACTTTCGTGATACGTCTTTTTTGATAAGGTTTTGGACACACAGCCGTCAGGGAAGAGCCTGAATTTTCATTTCCGAAGAAAACAAAAAATCCGAACCCTTCTCCTATCGAGAAAAGGTTCGGATTTTCATTGTTTGGTGCGGATAAGAGGACTTGAACCTCCACCGAGTTGCCCCGATTAGAACCTGAATCTAACGCGTCTGCCAATTCCGCCATATCCGCATATTTTGTTTTCGTTCGTGAGCCGTGTCGCTCGGAACGATAGTAATTATACCATGGAAACCGGAAATGTCAAGCGCTTTTTTCGAATTTTTTTGACAAAAATTCCGGATGAAATTTTGGCACCGGAATGAGGACGATGGGGCGAAATTTTCGGTGAAATATGATACAATAAGATCTGAGCTGTCCGGGGCCTGGGGCCCTGCGGCAAAATACGATGGAATGAGGGTACCACACATGTTCAACTTTCTGATCTTTATCATCGGGGCGGCGCTCATGCTCGGCATGGGGGTGCGCAGTGTGCTTGCGCGGCGGCGCTTGCAGACAAAAGGCGAAAAGGTCACCGCCCGCGTTGCGGGCACCGCGCAGGGCCGGGACGGTCAGGCCTATGTGCTGGAATTTGAGACGGCAGGCGGCAGCCACCGCCTCCATTACCCGAAAGCGGCCAAGGGCAAGGGCTTTGCGGCCGGGGAGACCGTTACCTTATATTATGACCCGGAAGATCCGGAGAAGATGTATGTGGAAGGCGACCGCGCTGTGCTGGGGGCCGAAGTGCTGTACTTTGCGTTGGCGGTGGTTCTGGTGCTGCTGATGGCCGGATTTGTGCGGTGAGGAGGAAATGTCATGAAACTGGAACATTTTGGGATGCCGGAACCGGGCGACTGCCGGGTGGTCTTTTCGGCCAGTGCCGAGGAGCTGGAAGCAGCGGTGCAGGCCGAGCAGGCGGCACCGGATGCGCCCAAAGAGGAAGAAGACCTGCTGACGGCAGCGGTGAACCGCGCCATTCTGGAAGGCTTTTCGCCGCTGTTCGCGCAGCTGATGGAAGAGCACCGGCTCGTCCCGGTGACCGACCCGGACTTTGAGCTGCTGGCCGTCAACCGGGCCGAAGGGTTCCGGGCGGGGGCGGAGTTTTTCTGCCTGCCGCCGCTGGAACTGGGGCGGTACATCGGCTTTGCGCAGCCCATCCGGCCCCGGCCCATCCGGAAACTGACCCTTGAACTGGAGATCAACCGCCACCACGGCGACGAGGACCGCGCCGCCGACGAGGCGGGCAAAAAAGCCCTGCGGGACCGTGTGGCGCGGGAGATCTACAAGACCCGCTGCGCCCAGGCCGAGACGCTGGCCGAGCGGGAGCTGGTCTACCAACTCGGCGGCGAGGTGAAGGGCGCGCTGCCGAAGCAATTGGTGGCGAGCAACTACTTTGCCGAGCAGCGGGAGTTCAACCTGCGGATGCAGGCGAACAACATCAACTTTGACCAATACCTGAAGGTGCAGGGCCAGACGGTGGAACAGTTCCGGGCGGAGCTTCACGCGCAGGCGGAACAGAAACTGCGGGGGCGTCTGGGGCTTCTGCTGGTCGCCGAAACGGAACATCTCTGGCCCACGGAGGCCGAGGTGCAGGCTGCGCTGGAGGGCTGGAACGGGGAGCGGACCTTCCCGTCCAACGACAAGCGAAAGCTGCGGCAGGGCATTGCCAGCCAGCGCGCAGCTGCCTTTGTGCGGGCGCACTCCACGCTGACCCCGCCGCCGGAGGAGCCGGTGGTGGTCGAGACGGTCTGAAACGACGGGCGGCAGGATTCTGGCAAACAAAAATGGGATGCTTGTTTCAAGCATCCCATTTTTTGTTTGTGCCGGTCAGGTCTCCACGCCATCGAACTGGCTGTTGTAGAGCTTGGCGTAGAAGCCGCCCTGGGCCAGCAGTTCGTCGTGGTTGCCCTGCTCCACGATGTGGCCGTCCTTCATCACAAGGATGACATCGGCCTCGCGGATGGTGGACAGGCGGTGGGCCACGATGAAGCTCGTGCGGCCCTGCATCATCCGGGCGAACGCGGCCTGGATGCGCACCTCGGTGCGGGTGTCGATGGAGGAGGTGGCCTCGTCCAGGATCAGCATGGGCGGCAGGCAGAGCATGACGCGGGCGATGCAGAGCAGCTGCTTCTGGCCCTGGCTGATGTTGCCGCCGTCCTCCGCGATGACGGTATCGTAACCGTCCGGCAGGCGGCGGATGAAGCTGTCGGCGTGGGCTGCCTTGGCCGCAGCCACCACCTCGTCGAGGGAGGCGTCCGGCTTGCCGTAGGCAATGTTTTCCCGCACGGTACCGGCCCGCAGCCATGTATCCTGCAGCACCATGCCGTAGCTGCCGCGCAGGGAAGCGCGGGTCACATCCCGGATGTCGGTGCCGGACACCTTGATGGCACCGCCGTTCACGTCATAGAAGCGCATGAGCAGGTTGATGAGGGTGGTCTTGCCGCAGCCGGTGGGGCCGACGATGGCGATGCGCTGGCCGGGCTTGACGTCCAGATTCAGGCCCTCGATGAGGGGGCGGTCCGGCAGGTAGCGGAAGGAGACATCCTTCAGCTCCACATGGCCGTCCGGCTGCAGCACCCTGGCGTGTTCGGCTTCGGGCACCTGGTCGTCGGCGTCCAGCAGCTCAAAGACGCGGGCCGCGCAGGCCAGTGCGTTCTGCAGCTCGGTGACGACGCCGGAAATCTCGTTGAAGGGCTTGGTGTACTGGTTGGCGTAGTTGAGAAAGATGCTCAGCTGACCGATGGTGATGCCGCCCGCCACAGCATAGATCGCACCCACCAGACCGACGCCTGCATAGACGATGTTGTTGACGAAGCGGGTGGCGGGGTTGGTCATGCTGGAGAAGAAGATGGCCTTCAGGCTCACGTCCTGCAGACGGCCATTCACCTCGTCAAAGGCGGCAAGGCTCTCGGCCTCGTGGCCGAAGGCCTGCACGACCTTCTGGCCCTCGATCATCTCGTTGACCAGCGCAGTCTGCTCGCCGCGCACGGTGCTCTGGCTCTGGAAATACTTGTAGCTGCGCTTTGCGAGGAAGCTGGCGACAACGAGGCTCAGCGGGGTGATGCAGACGACCACCAGCGTGATGGGGACATTCTCCCACAGCATGAACAGCAGGGTGCCGAAGATGGTCAGCAGGCCGGAGAACAGCTGGGTGAAGCCCATCAGCAGGCCGTCGGCGAAGGTGTCCACATCGGCGATCATCCGGCTGACGATGTCGCCGGAGGGGTGGCTGTCGAGGTAGGAGAGGGGGAGGGTCTGGATCTTCCGCAGGGCGGCATTGCGCAGGTCGCGGCTGACGGAGAAGGTGATGCGGTTGTTGCAGACGCTCAGCAGCCATTGCGCAAAGGCTGCGAGGATGGCTACGGCCACGATCTGCAGGATGATCTGCATCACACCGGCAAAGTCCACACGGCCCTTGCCGAGCATCAGGTCGATGGCACTGCCGCAGAGGATGGGGATATACAGCTGGGCGCCCACGCTCACGGCGGCCACGATGAGGCTGCACCCCACGAAAAAGCGGTAGGGGCGGATCTTTTCCAGCACCCGGCGGAGCGTTGCCTTGCGCTGTTCCGGGGTCAGGCTGCTCTTTGCTTTTGCACTCATTTCTGCGCATCCCCTTTCTTGAACTGGCTGGCATAGATCTCCTCATAGACCGGGCAGGAGGCCAGCAGGTCGGCGTGTTTGCCGAGGCCGACGAGTTTGCCGTCGTCCAGAACGAGGATCTGGTCGGCGTGCTGCAGGCTGGCGGCGCGCTGGCTGACGATGAAGACGGTCAGGCTGCCGGGCAGAGCGGCCAGCGCCTTGCGCAGGGCGGCGTCGGTGGCGTAGTCCAGAGCGCTGGCGCTGTCGTCAAGAATGAGGATGTCGGGCTTGCCCACCAGTGCGCGGGCAATGGTCAGGCGCTGCTTCTGGCCGCCGGAGAGGTTCCGGCCGCCCTGTTCCACCGGCTCGTCCAGCCCAAGGGGCTTCGCCTTGACGAATTCTGCGGCCTGTGCCGTTTCCAGTGCGGCCCACAGGTCGGCATCCGAGGCGTTCTTGTTGCCCCAGAGCAGGTTCGAGCGGATGGTGCCGCCGAAGAGCTGCGCTTTCTGCATGACGACGCTGACACTGCCGCGCAGAACGTCCCGCGGGTATGCCTGTGCCGGACGGCCCAGGATCTCAACCGAACCCTCGGTGGCATCGTAGAAGCGGGGGATGAGGTTGATGAGGCTGGATTTGCCGCTGCCCGTGCTGCCGATGACGCCGATGGTCTGGCCGCGTTTGGCCGTGAAGCTGATGTCCGACAGGCTGGGGGCACCGGCACCGGCGTAGGTCAGGCTGACATGGTCGAACCGGACGGCGTCGTCGGCCTTGCCGGCCTCCACGGCATCCGGAAGGGCAGCGGGGAACGCCATCCCCGGTTCCGTGTCCAGCACGGCCTGCACACGGCTGGCGCAGGCCAGCGCCTTGCTGATCTGCACGATGAGGTTGGCCAGCTTGACCAGCTCGACCAGGATCTGGTTCATGTAGTTGACCAGCGCGATGACATCACCGGCTGCCATGCCGCCGATGTTGATCTCGATGCTGCCCACATACAGCAGAGCCACGATGGCCAGGTTGATGATCACGTAGGTCAGCGGGCTCATCAGGGAGGAGAGATGGCCAACGTGGAGCTGCATTTTGGTCAGCAGGTCGTTGGCGGACTCGAAGCGGTCGATCTCGCTCTTCTCCTTGTCAAAGGCGCGGACGACGCGAACGCCGGTCAGGTTCTCGCGGGTCAGGCCCAGCACCCGGTCCAGACGGGTCTGGGCGGTCTTATACAGCGGGTTGGTCAGGACCATGACGCCGAAGACCACGATGGACAGCAGCGGGATGGCCACCACGAAGATCCATGCGGCCCGCGCATTGACCGTGAAGGCCATGACCATGGCACCGACCACCACGAACGGGCTGCGCAGGAACAGGCGGAGGAAGAGGTTCAGGCCGCTCTGCACCTGATTGATGTCACTGGTCATGCGGGTGATAAGGGTGCTGGTGCCCAGCGTATCCATCTCGGTGAAGCCGAGCTTCTGGATGTGCTCAAACAGTGCATGGCGCAGCGAGGTGGAGTAGCCCACAGCAGCCTTGGCGGAGAAATATTGGGCCGTCAGGCTGCAGGTCAGGCCGATGACGGCGAGCAGCAGCAGGATGCCGCACCGCACAAGGATATACTGCAGGTCGTGCGCCGCAATGCCGACGTTGACGATGTCTGCCATGACCAGAGGGACAAACAGGTCAAACGTGGCTTCCAGCATCTTGAACAGCGGCGCGAGGACGGCCTCGCGCTTGTAGCCGTTCAGGTGGGTAAGCATTTTGTTCAAGGCGAAAGACTCCTTTTCTGAAATGTAAATCGGGGGAAACTTTCCCATCGCATATTATAATACAACCGGAGTCGGAATGCTATTGTTTTGCGGAAAAATGCGGTGTGTCTTCCCCATTGTGAAACTTGGGAAATCCTGCTATAATAAAGTATTATGACGGATGGAAAAAGAAGGGTGATGCAAATGGCATACGAGAAAAGCGCACGGCGGTTCCGCCCGGTGGGCAGTCGGAAGAAAAAGGCCGCCCCCCAATACAGCCCGGCGGGCACGGGCTGCCCGGTGGTGGAGCAGGCCGTGGAGCGGCTCTACCGGGAGCAGAACGAGACGCATTTCTGGAACCTGATGAACGCCCTGAACTATGCACTGGAGCTGAAAACGCGGGTGCTGGTGCCGCTGGATGCCGCAGCCGACCCGCAGAGCGGCCCGGCCCCGTGGGCTTCCATGCCCATCCCGGCGGAAAAGGCAGAAGGGCTTGACCCCTGGCTGCTCCACACCCGGAAGGAACGCAGCTACCTGCCCCTGTTCACTTCGGTGAAGACGGCGGAAGCCGAGCGCGCCACGGCCACCCGGCCCATGGCCGAGCGCGGGATGCGGGAGGCCATGGAATATGCCCTGAACACCGACGGCATCGACGGTGTGGTCATCGACCCGTGGACCAATTCCGCTACGCTGGATGGCTCCATCCTGAACGGGCTGCTCAAGTCGGAGCGGGGCAGCGAAGGCCCCGGTCTGGAAGAACTGGATGCGGGCTACGATGCCGCGCGGCAGGGCAGCTGGGCCGAGGCGGTGCAGCACTATGAAAAAGCCGCCGAGGCGGGCAGCGCCGAAGCGCTGGCGCTGTTGGGCGACTGCCTGTATCAGGGCCGGGGTGCCCGGCGCAGCAAGGTACAGGCCCGGCGGATGTGGAAAAAAGCCGCCGAGGCCGGGGAAGTGCAGGCCATGATCGCCCTTGGCGATGACGCAGCGGCCTCCGGGCAGGAAGCCGCCGCCGCGCTGCAATACTACCGCCGCGCCCAGAGTGCCGCCCGCGGGATGCCGGATGTCTCCTATACGCCGCAGATCCGGCTCCGCATCGCCCAGTGCGAAACGCGGTATGTCTCCCGCAAAAAGGCGCTGATGGAGCTGGCGGAGGCCGAGCAGGGCTTCTGCATCCAGCTGGAAGAGGGGGCACCGGACGCGGAGATCTGGCTGGACGAGACCCGGAAGACCGTGGCGGAGCTGATGAACGAAGGGCCGGAGAACCGATGAAATCGGCAGGAACACAAATTCTTTACATTTGTTCTATGAAATCGTCATAGGAAATCGGTAAGATGATTCTGGAAAAAAATCTGTGCCGCAAGAAAAGAGGACAAGCACTATGAGCAACGTGATCGGAATCGACCTTGGAACGACCAACTCCTGTGTGGCAGTGGTCGAGGGCGGCAAGCCCGTGGTCATCGCCAACGCCGAGGGCGAACGCACCACCCCCAGCGTGGTCGCCTTTACCAGAGACGGTGAGCGTCTGGTGGGCGGCGCGGCCAAGCGCCAGATCGCGACCAACTCCGGCCGCACCATCTCCAGCATCAAGCGCTACATGGGTTCCGACCACCGGGTCCACATCGACGGCAAAGACCTGACCCCGCAGGAGATCAGCGCCATGATCCTGACGAAGATCCGCCGCGACGCTGAGAGCTACCTCGGCGAGCCGGTGACCGAGGCCGTCATCACGGTGCCTGCCTATTTTGACGACAGCCAGCGCAAGGCCACGCAGGATGCAGGCCGCATCGCGGGGCTGAACGTTCTGCGCATCATCAACGAGCCTACGGCTGCTGCGGTGGCCTACGGCCTGGACAACGAAGCGCCGCAGAAGATCCTGGTCTATGACCTGGGCGGCGGCACGTTCGATGTCTCCATCATCGAGATCGAGGATGGCACCTTCACGGTGCTGGCCACCGGCGGCGATACCCATCTGGGCGGCGATGATTTTGACGAGCGGATCGTGGAGTATGCGGTGGCGGAGTTCAAGAAATCCGACCGCATCGACCTGAGCCGCGACCCCGCCGCCATGGGCCGCCTGAAAGAGGAGGCCGAAAAGGCCAAGAAGGAGCTGTCCAGCGCGCTGAGCGCACAGCTGAATCTGCCCTTCATTGCGGTGGGCAAAGACGGCCCCCACCATCTGGACCTGACACTCACCCGCCCGCAGTTCGAGATGATGACCGGCGACCTGCTGGCCCGCACCGTGCAGCCGGTGCAGAATGCCCTGCGGGATGCAGGCATCGCCGCCAGCCAGCTGGGCAAGGTGCTTCTGGTGGGCGGCAGCACCCGGATGCCGGCCGTAGAGCGTCAGGTCAAAGAGCTGCTGGGATGCGAGCCCAGCCACAGCCTGAACCCGGACGAATGTGTCGCAATGGGCGCAGCGGTCCAGGGCGCTCTGCTGCAGGGCGGCGGCAAGCTGGCCGGTGCTTCCGGTGCCGCTGCGCAGGGCCTTGTGCTGATGGATGTCACCCCGTTGACCTTGTCCATTGAGACGCTGGGCGGCGTGGCGACCCCGCTCATCACCCGCAACAGCATGATCCCCACCCGGAAGAGCCAGATCTTCACAACGGCGCGCCCGATGCAGACCAGCGTGGAAATCAACGTCCTGCAGGGAGAGCGCCACTTTGCGCGGGACAACAAGAGCCTGGGCAAGTTCAAGCTGAACGGCATCCGCACCAGCTTCTCGTCCAAGCCGCAGATCGAAGTGACCTTTGACATCGACGTCAACGGCGTCGTGAAGGTCTCCGCCAAAGACCTCGGCACCGGGCGGGAGCAGAACATCACCATCACCGGCAGCACGAACCTGTCGGAACATGAGATCCAGCGCGCCATGGCGGATGCCGCCGCGTATGAGGCTGAAGACAGCCGCCGGAAAGAGCGGCTGGAACTTCACAATCAGGCCGAAGTGCTGGCTTACAAGGTGGATGAGGCCCTGTCCAAGTGCAAAAAGGAGCTGGACAAGGACGAAAAGAACCGCATCAAGGCCGATGTGGCCAACCTCCGCCGCTGCCTGCGGAAGGACAAACCCGAAAAGATGAACGAGACCGAGGAAGCGAACCTCCGGCAGGCCAAAGAGCAGCTGGAAGCTTCGGCCAACCACCTGATGATGCTCTACACGAGCGAAGAACAGGAAGAACAATAAGAAGACAAAAAATCTCCGCGCAGCTGCGCGGAGATTTTTTTGTCGGCAGGGCCGGAACAGAGGGCTGAAAAACGGACATGTTTACACGATCAGCTCCACCGTGCTCCCCCCGCTGCGGGCCTTTTTGACGAGGACCTGATGGTCGATGCGGTCTTTGAGGGCGGCGACGTGGGAGATGATGCCCACGAGCCGGTCGCCCTCGGTCAGGCCGGAGAGGACCCGGATGGCCTGTTCCAGACTCTCGTCGTCGAGGGAGCCGAAGCCCTCGTCGAGGAAGAGGGTGTCCAGCCGGATGCCGCCGGCCGTGCTCTGGACTTCGTCCGAGAGGCCCAGCGCCAGCGCCAGAGAGGCCTTGAAGCTCTCGCCGCCGGAAAGGGTCTTCACGCTGCGGCGGGTGCCGTTGTAGTGGTCGATGACGCCAAGGTCCAGGCCGGACTGGCTGCGCTGGTTCTCGGCCCCGACCCGCTCCAGCTCGTACTGCCCGGCGGTCATCTGCATCAGGCGGGTGTTGGCGTGGACGAGGATGCGGTCGAGATAGTGCATCTGGATGTAGGCTTCCAGTTTGATCTTCTGCTTGCTGCTCAGGGTGCCGCCCGCTGTGGAGGCCAGCGCGTTGACCCACTGCCAGCGGGTCTCCAGCACCTGCCGGGCGGCGGCCAGTCGGCGGTAGTCGGCGGCGGCGCGGCGGTTGGGCACCAGTTGGGCCGTCAGGGCCTTTTCCTGCTCGGCGGCCTGCTGGCGGGCCGTTTGCAGCGCAGTGAGCCGGGTGCGCAAAGCATCGAGGTCTGCGGCCTCGGTCTCCGGGGCCTGCTGGTCTTGCAGGGCCTGCACGGCAGCTTCGGTGGCAGCGACGGCGTTTTCCGCGGCGCGGCGGGCGGCTTCAGCCTGCTCCATGCCGGTGCGCAGGGCCGTGCGCTGGGCCGTCAGGTCGGCGACCGTCTGCTGGGCCTCGGCGCGGCTGGCCGGTGCGCTCTGCCGGGCTTCGGTGATCTGCTGTTCCAGCGCCGCAGCCGTGGCTTCGCGGGCAGCGGCAATCTGTTCGGCAGAGGCCGCTGCTGCTTCCAGTGCAGTGCGCTGGGCCGTTTTGGTCTTGCGGGTGGTATCCAGCCGGGTGCGGCGGGCACAGTCGGCGGCGGCCTTTTGCAGGGCTGCGCGGTTCTCGGCCTGTGCGGTCTGGAGCGCGGCAGTCTCCTCGGCAAGAGCTGTTTTCAGCAGGGCCACGGTCAGAGCGACCGGCCCCTCCGGCGAGGTGAAGCGTTCGGGCAGAAGGCTTTCGGCGTCCCGGCGGAGGGTGGCTTTGCCCTCCCGCTGGGCGGCGAGGGCTTCGCGGGCTGCGGCCGCGCGGTCCTGTGCTTCGCGGTCTGCTGCTTCTGCCGCCTGCTTGGCGGCGGTCACCTGCGCCTGGGTGGGGGCGGTGTGAGGCAGCGCTGCTTTGGCCGGGTGGTGGACACTGCCGCAGACGGGGCAGGGGGTGCCTTCGGCAAGGCCCTGCGCCAGAAGTCCGGCCTGTGCGTCCAGAAATGCCCGCTCGCAGGCGTCCCGCTCCGCGTGGGCGGCTTCCTGCGCGGCGGCTGCGGTGCGGTAGGCGTCCTGTGCCTGTCGGGCTGCGTGGGTGCGGCGCTGGTCTTCGGTCAGGCTTTGAGCCAGCGCGGTGAGGGCGGCCTCCCGGCGGGTGAGCTGCTCGGCCTGAGCGGTCAGGGCCACGTTCCGGGTCTCCGGGTCGCCGAGGGCGGCCGCTTCGGCGTCCAGCGCGGCGAGTTCCGCATCCAGCGCGGTCAGCTGGGCCCGCGCTTTGCGGGCTTTGGCCTGTTCGAGGTCGGCCTCGCTGCGGGCGGCGGTCTGTGTGCGGCAGAGCTTGTCCAGCGCGTCGCAGGCGTCAAGGCCCGCTCTGGCCCGCTCCAGCTGGGCGGTCAGAGCGTCCAGTGCGGCGGCATCGCCTGCATGGCGGGCCGCATCGGCGCGGGCCGCGTCCCGGCGGGGGAGCAGGGCGGCAAGCTCGGCCTGCTTTTCGACCCGCTGGCGGCGGAGCGCTTCGGCCTGCTCGGCCCGGCCCAGCGTCTGCTGCAAAGCGTCCAGCTGCGCCTGCGCGGCGGTGTGGGCGGCGGCAGCAGCGGAGAGTTCCGCTTCCTGCCGGGTGAGGAGCCCGTCCAGCAGGGCGGTGACTTCCTCGGCGGGGCGCTGCGCCGAAAGCCCGCCCAGCGCTTCGGCGTCGGGGTCGGTCTCCGGATAGCGGATGCCGGAGAGCACCGCGTCCAGCTGGACGTTCTGGGCCGTGCGCTGGGCCGTGAGGCGGGCGTTCTCCTCTTGCAGCGCGTCCTGCAATTTCTGGTAGCGCTGGGTGCGGAACAGTTTGCGGAAGATCTTGCTCCGCTCCTCGGTCGTGGCGTTGAGCAGGCGGGTGAACTGCCCCTGCGCGATCATGGCGATCTGGCAGAACTGGTCGTAGTCCAGCCCGATGAGGGCGGTGACGGCGGCGGTGACATCCTTTGACCGGGTCACGGGCGGGCGGCCGTCCGGGTAGGTGAGGACGGCGTCTGCCTTTTCGGTGGTCGTGCCCTCGCCCCGCGCTTTGGGACGGAGGTAGTCCGGGTTGCGGCGGACGGGGTACCGCTGGCCGCGCACCTCAAATTCCAGCTCGACAAAGGTGGGGGTGCCTGGGTCAGCGTACTTGCTGCGCAGCATGGCACCGTCCCGCACACCGCCGCTGGAATGGTCGTACAGGGCATAGGTGATGGCATCGAAAAGGGTGGTCTTGCCTGCGCCGGTGTCACCGGTGACGAGATACAGGCCGCCTTTGCCCAGGCGCTCCAGTTCCAGCGTGACAGTGCTGGCGTATGGCCCGAAGGCCGAGAGGGTCAGCTTCAGGGGTCTCATGCGTCCGCCTCCTTCCAGAGCGTTTCAATGAGCTGCTGGCAGAATGCAGCCTGCTCGGCGCTCAGGGGCTGATTGTTTTGCAGCGCATAAAAGGCCGCGAAGTGTTCCAGCGGCGTTTTCTGCTCGGTCTGGGCCGGGGCGTCGAGGTCGGCCTGGGTGCGGGTGCGGAGGTTATCGTAGTCCAGCCGCATCAAGTTCGGATAGATGACCCGCAGCCGGGCCAGTGCATCGGGCACATCCTGCTCGTCGGTCAGGGTGATGTGCAGATAGTCGTCGGTGGCCGTGCCCGCATAGCTGCGGCGGTCGGTCAGCTCCATGTAGCTGCCGCGCAGCTCCCGCAGGTCGTGCTTCGGGGTCAGCGGCGCGGTGGAAAGCGTGACCTCTCCCTTCGGTCCCAGCTCCACAAACGTTGCGCTCTTGTGCTGGTGCGCCTCCGAGAAGGAATACTTCAGCGGGGTGCCGCAGTAGCGCAGGGTGTCGCGGCCCACCTTCTGGGGGCTGTGCAGGTGGCCGAGGGCCACATAGTCGAAGCCGTCAAAGAGGGCGGCATCCACACAGTCCAGCCCGCCCACCGATGGCTCCTCGCTCTCGCAGGCGGCGGCACCGGCCACGAACTGGTGGGCCACCAGCACGCTGCGGCGGGCCCGGGCGGGGGCGCAGCGGCGCAGCACACAGCCCAGGGCGTCGCTGTAGCTCTCGATGGGCTCGTCCGGGTAGATGTGGCGCACCATGGCGGGTTTCAGGAAGGGCAGTAAGTAAATGTCCACCGGGCCGTATGCGTCGGTGAGGGGGATGGGGGCCGGGGCCCCTTCGAACACCGGGCTGACGTAGACCTGGCTCCCCGCCAGCAGATGGGCACCGAACGCGACCCGCTCGGCGGAGTCGTGGTTGCCGCTGATGGCGAAGACCGGCAGCTTCCGGTCGGCCAGTTCGGTGAGGAACCAGTCCAGCAAACGGACGGCTTCGGCGGGGGGCACGGGTTTGTCGTAGAGGTCGCCCGCCAGCAGAACAGCATCCACGGGGTGGGTATCGAGGAGCGACAAGATCTCCTCCAGGATATACCGCTGGTCGTCCAGCATGGAGAACTCGCAGACCCGCTTGCCGAGGTGCAGGTCGGAGAGGTGAAGAAAACGCATGGGAGCACCGCCTTTCAGTTGGAATGCTTTTATTATAAACGGCCTTACCCTCTCCGTCAAACCCTGCGGGTTTGCCAGCTCTCCCGAAGGGCGAGCCATTGGCATGCCGGGCAGCCCCTGCTGGACGCTGAACGTATTTCGTGTCGTAAACGGAAGCGCTCCGCTGTCAGGGCCAACAACATCTGGACTGCGCTCTGACAAAGAGCGTTTGGGTAGATGCAGTCGAACGAAACAACGGAGCACTCCATTTTAGGGTTTCAAGAAACTTTGCTCATCCAGTATGCCCAAAACCGTCTCGCCAGTGGCTCCCCCCTCGGGGG
>OGNM01000808.1_pt1 | contig 16045 bp, 14 predicted proteins | sample 1573441 | NCBI WGS metagenome assembly OGNM01 (sample SAMEA2581915, study PRJEB24529) | metagenome | biome: Human gut stool | place: China | collected 2011
CCCAAGTGTGGCATTCCACCCCGTGAAGTGTGGCATTTCCCCCCGCGAAGTGTGGCTTCGGAAGGGGTGAAACCATTCATGTATAACCATTTACCGGACAAAAGGACAAAGAGACAAAAACGAGAAGACAAGTACGTCCTTCTGTCCAACAAAACAAATCCCATATGAGAAATTTTCATCAACGCGGCATTGACACCCGCGGCCGCATCAGCGGCAAAATCAAGACCATCTGCCCGCAATGCAACGACACCCGCGGACACAAAGGCAACAAGTCACTCTCCGTAGACCTGGACAAAGGCTTGTGCTACTGCCACCACTGCGGCTACAAGCTCTACGTGCCCGACGACACCGAAGAACGCCTCAAGCAGCAACGCCGCGACATGCACCGGAAGCCCACCGCACCGCCCCAGCACTTCCGCCGTCCCACCTTCGACCCTGCCCGGATGCAACTCTCCGAGAACCTGGAACGCTACTGGACCACCGTCCGCTGCCTGCCGCAGGAGCTGCTGCGCACCCTGCGCATCACCGAAGAGACGGTGCGCCTGCCGGAGAGCAGCCAGGAGGAGAACTGCATCTGCTTCAACTACTTCGAGAACGGGACGCTCGTCAACACCAAATACCGCAGCGCCCTGAAGCACTTCATGATGGTGAAGGGGGCCGAGCTCATCCCCTACAACGTGGACAGCATCCTGGGCACCCCGGAGTGCATCATCACCGAAGGCGAGTTCGACGCGGCAGCCATCATCGCCGCCGGACGCAAGGACGTCGTCTCCGTGCCCGCCGGCGCCCAGAGCAACCTCACGTGGCTGGACCGCTTCGTGGAGTCGCACTTCGAAGACAAGCAGGCCATCTACATCGCCGTAGACGAGGACCCGGCAGGGCAGTCGCTCCGGCAGGAACTCACGCGCCGCCTCGGAGTGGAACGCTGCCGCATCGTGCACTTCGGCGAAGGCTGCAAGGATGCCAACGAGCATCTGGTGAAATACGGCGCCGAAAGCCTCCGCATCTGCATCGAGCAAGCCGAAGAAGTGCCCCTGGAAGGCATCTTCACCGCCGAAGACTGCCGCGACGACCTGCGCTCCCTCTACGAGAACGGCCTGCAGCGGGGTGCCGACACCGGCTGGGACAACTTCGACGAACACTGCACCTTCGAGCCCCGCCGCCTGCTGGTGATGACCGGACGCCCCGGCGACGGCAAGTCCGAATTCACCGACGAGCTGGTGCTGCGCCTCTGCCTGCGCCACGAGTGGAAAATCGCCTTCTTCAGCCCCGAAAACATGCCCATCGCCTACCACCTGCACAAGCTGGCGGAGAAGCTGACCGGCCACCGCTTCACCCTCGGACCGGGCATGACGGAAGCCGTCTACGGGCAGGCAGTGGGCTGGCTGGACCGCAACGTGTCGCACATCCTGCCCGACGACGGGAGCTACGGCATCGACCACATCCTGGAGAAAGCCCGCCAGGTGGTGCGCCGCAAAGGGGTGCGCATCCTCGTCATCGACCCCATGAACCGCCTGGAACAACGTCTGGAACCGGGGCAGACGGAAATGGACTACATCACCGACACGCTGAACAAGCTGGGACGCTTCGCCACCCGCAACCAGTGCCTCGTCATCCTCGTGGCCCACCCCCGCAAGGTGAACCGCAACGAAAAGGACGGCACCCGGCGCCGTGTCGAGATGAACGACATCAACGGCTCTGCCAACTTCGCCAACATGTCCGACTTCTGCCTCGTGGTAGACCGTAACGACACGAAACAGATAGCCACCATCTACATCGAGAAGGTCCGTTTCAAACACTTGGGCAGTGCCCACACCGAAGCCAAGTTCGTCTACAACCACCTGAACGGACGCTACTGGCCCTGCGAGGAAGACGTCATCCACACCCCCCAAGGAGAGCAACTGGGACCGGTGAACACGCAGTTCGACAATGAGAATTGGTTGAAAAATAATGAAGAACAAGGCAGGTTATTCGAGTAAAAATCCGTATCTTTACAAGACGGAAAGAAGAGAATAGGTGCAAGCATGTGCAAACTGTGCAATCACGTGTTATCCCTATTAAAGAAAACATACAACCTGAACTTTAAAGAATATGATGAAACAGAATGATTCCTTTGCAGAGCCTCGCTTCCCCGTCCGCAGTTACGGGAAAGGCGAACTCGCCATGTACTACCTTCCGGGCATTGCCCAGCAGACTGCCGTCAACCGGCTGAACGAATGGATACGCACCGCCCCAGGGCTGGAACAACGCCTGCTTGCCACGGGCATGAACCCTTATTGCCGACGGTACACGCCCGCACAAGTGCAGCTTATGATTAATGTCTTCGGGGAGCCTTCTTAGAAGGTTCCCCCCCTTTTCACATAAATCCTCACCCCCACTCTGTCTATATGCTCACGCAATGCCTCGTTTTCAAGATTGGCATATACCACCACTTCACGCACTTCATCAAAACGAGCTAAAACAGCACATATCCTGATTACTGTTTTCCAACATATTCCATGTCTTTTTATTCAGTTTACGCACATCTATGCGAATACAAATATACCTCCTATTTGTCACAAATCCAAAACAAAAGAAACAATAACCTCCCTTATCCTCTCCCAACCTCCTCCTACCTCCCCCAACCTCCCATCCTCCCTGCCCCATGTCCTATCTTTGTATCAACGAAACGGAGTAGAGGCCATCGCCGCGGAGACACCTCCTTCCCCCTTTCGGAATGAAACATTAACCATTAAACATCAACCATCATGCCAACAACATTAGTAGTGCGCACACAGCGCCACAAGAAAATCGGGGACAGCAGCTCCCCCATGGTCTACACCCTGAAACGCAAGTCCCAAGATGCCAAAATCTTCGACCTTGCCCGTATCGCGCAAGACATTGAAGCACTGGGAGCCATGTCGGCCGAAGACGTGGAGCACGTAGGCAAAGCCATCGTACGACAGATACGCCAGACGCTGACGGACGGCAACAGTGTCCGTCTGGACGGCTTCGGCATCTTCCACACCACCTTTAAATGCCGTGCCACCGAACTGGCCAAAGACTGCACCGTGAAAAACATCGAACGCGTCAATATCCGCTTCAAGGTAGCCAACACCCTGCGGCTGGTGAACGACAGCAACGCCACCACCAAAGGTGGAGCAAACAACCTCATCTTTGAGCTTGTAACTGCCGACAAGGATAGCACCGGCGGAGGTTCCGGCGGCAATAATCCCGATGGCGGAGGTTCCGACGGAGACCAGGGGGAGAATCCGCTGGGATAAAAAAGAGGGATTAAGGATTAAACATCAAACATCATGAGTACAAAATCATCAGCCTGGGACAAGATTCTGAAAGTAATCATCGCTGTAGCTTCGGCACTTTTGGGTGCATTCAGCGCACACGCCATGAACAGCGGTGGTCCCCTTTAGCGAACAGCCCCCAAAGGCAAACAGTAGAAAGAAATGAGAAAAATTGATTTGATTGTGATACATTGCAGCGCCACGTGCGAGGACCGTCCCTTTACCGGGCAAGCTCTGGAAGCCGCGCACCGCCGACGTGGATTTGATGGCACGGGCTATCATTTCTACATCCGCCGTGACGGACAAATCCTGACCACACGCCCGGTCGAGAGGGCCGGCGCCCACGCCCGCGGCTACAATGCCCACTCTATCGGAATCGCCTACGAAGGCGGATTGGACCACTATGGGAATCCCAAAGACACACGCACGGAATGGCAGCGCCACTCGCTCCGCGTACTGGTCCGCGCTTTGCTGATGGACTATCCGGAAGCAAAAGTGGCGGGACATCGCGACCTCAGCCCCGACCTGGACAACAACGGAGAGGTGGAACCGATGGAATGGACGAAACAATGCCCGTGTTTTGAGGTGAAAAAAGAGAAGTGGTAACCAAGAAAAGAGAGGTGACAAAGCATGACAAAAGCTTTGCCACCTCATTTTTTATTCATACATTTGTTTTGATTAAGCAAAAAGCGCATCAAAAAATTCAGTCGTATGAAGTACCCTATTGGAATACAGAGTTTTGAGAAAATCCGTCTTGGTGAGTACACCTATGTAGACAAAACTGCATTGATTCACCAATTGGTCAATACAAGTAACTACTACTTCTTGAGCCGCCCACGGAGATTCGGAAAGAGTCTGCTCATCAGCACACTGGAAGCCTACTTCAACGGACAGCAGGAACTATTCAAGGGACTGGAAATAGAACAGCTTGAAAAAGAATGGACGAAATATCCGGTACTGCATTTGGATTTGAACACAAGCAAATACGATGAAAAGAACAGCCTTATCAATGTATTGAACGATACCCTCTGCCAGTGGGAAAACATCTACGGAACTGTCCCCAGCGAAGTCAACCCCGAACTGCGTTTCAAGGGAATCATCCGCCGCGCCTACGAGCAGACCGGCCAGCGCGTGGTCATCCTCGTGGACGAATACGACAAACCCATGCTCCAAGCCATTGGTGACGAAGAACTGCAAAATGAATATCGCAACACACTCAAAGCCTTCTACTCCGTAATGAAAACGCAGGACCGGTATATCCGTTTCGGCTTCCTGACGGGAGTGACGAAATTCGGAAAAGTCAGTGTGTTCAGCGACCTGAACAACCTGATAGACCTCTCCATGGACCGACAGTTCCAGACGCTCTGCGGAATGACCGACAAGGAGATACACACCTATTTTGAAGAACCGCTGCACCAGATAGCCGAAAACTACGGTATCACCTACGATGAAGTCTGCCTGCGACTGAAAGAACGGTACGACGGCTACCGCTTCCGCCAGAACGGAACCAATCTGTATAACCCCTTCAGCCTGCTGAATACCTTCCGTTCCCTGGAGTTCGGCAGCTACTGGTTCGAGACCGGCACCCCCACCTACCTTGTGAAACTGCTGAAAGACAATAACTTCTGTCTGCCCGACCTTACGAGTGAAGGAGTGACTGCAGAGACACTGACAGACGTGGAGTCGTTCAAGGATAATCCCATTGCCGTGATTTACCAAAGTGGTTACCTCACGATAAAGGAATATGACGAAGAATTCAACATCTATCGGCTGGGATTCCCCAACAAGGAAGTGGCTGAAGGATTCATCAAATACCTGGTTCCCTACTACATGCCGATAAAGGACAGTGAATCCGTCTATTTTGTATCAAACTTCATAGCAGACGTACGCAAGGGTAATCCGGAGCAGTTCATGACCCGCCTGGCCACCATGTTTTCTGATACGGACTATAAGATTGTAGGCGATGCCGAACTCTATTTTCAGAATGCTTTCTTCATCGTGATGCGCATGATGGGATTCTATACCAAAGTGGAGCGTCCTACCAGTGAAAGCCGTATGGATATGGTGATAGAGACTAAGGATTACGTCTACATCGTAGAATTTAAACTGGATGGTACACCCGAGGAAGCCCTGCAACAGATAGAAGACAAAGGATATGCCAAACCCTTTGCAATGGACTACCGGAAGCTGTATCGCATCGGCGTAAACTTCTCGTTGGAGAAGAGGAGTATAGACGGGTGGAAGATTGAATAGGTCAAAAGTGAAGCCAGCGCTTCACCTTATCCTTCAGATTAATACTCACAATGAACCGAATAATCCATATTTTAATTGACATCGGAAAGCTATAAAACAAAAGAAAAGGCAGGGCTTTAAAAAGAAATTTATTGAAATACCAATGCGATGGATAAGGAAACTTCCGGGACAACAAATTTGAAAGAAGCTTCTGTTTATCCACAGGAGAAACAAATTCGGAATTACCAATGCAATAACTATGATAAACACTCATCTTTAGAATATCATACATCAATCCATTGTAGAACGATTTATTACGAAGCCCATGAATCCATTCTGATTTTAATGACAAGGTGCCGACATATTGTTCTGACAGTTTTTGTGAATATCGCACACTCGTTACAGAATTTGGATTATAAGTATAAAATAAAGTGCAGTCCGAAACTAAGCAACAAGAACGCGCACACATAATCACTTGATACGTAAACCAAACATCATCAATCATATATCCATCAATACAACGTATATTGTTATTTCGCAGAAATTGAACCTTATAAAGTTTATTCCATGTAGCTACAAAAATTTCATGTCCTTGCCCATAGCGATATTCAGCCACAGCATAATCCCCGTCTTCTATCAATGTATCTTTATACCGATACCCACCCGGATAAATGTCTCCATCCCAAGTCTGGCGTTGAAAAGAACCGGCTATAAAATCAACTGAATACTGCTTCATCTTCTGATATAATATATCAATGCAATCAGGAGATATGACATCATCACTATCCATTATAAACAAATATTCTCCAGTAGCATTAGCCACCATTACATTACGAGCCGCCGCAGTACCTTGATTATATTTCTGATCAATAATTCTCACATTCTTTCCACGTGGATGCATGGATATTATCCGATGGACAATATCCATACTTTCATCTGTACCTTTGTCATCAACCAACAAATACTCAATATCAACAAAGGTCTGATTCAATGCAGATAACAAAGATTTCTCCACATAAGGTGCCACATTATAAATCGGCATTGCAATTGTTACTGTATATTTCATATTTTTTACATTTGAACTGCTTTATCAAAAAGGCGGCACCAAAACCGGAAAAAGAAACGACAGTATTTATCCGGCACAACATACAGCAGTACTTTCTTCATACATAAAAGAAATAAAATACCAGGTATTGGAGCATCAATAGCATCCCTTAAATATATCTTCAAATCTTTAGTTACATAATTCCAAGAATGGACTTCACCGCGCATAATAGATTGAAATAAATTTATGGAAGATTGAATACTATATCGTTCTTTAATTACAGCAGCACCAGTTATTGCAAGTTTCTTACTAAACTCTGATTCTAAATAAAGGCGTTCTAAAGCAGCAATGATTCCACCATAGCGATTTGCCACAAGTCCTCCTCGTAAATGTCCCACCACTTCTGCTTGAGAATTTTCAGAATAGGGCGTTTGATGAGTAACGACCGGCAAACCACACAAAATAGCTTCCGCTAATACAATACCAAATGTCTCTCCTATTCGTGCCATACGCAAAAATACATCCGATGATGCACCATAACATAGTCTCAACTTCTCATCTCCTATGAGTTTATCTGTAAGAAGAATCCTGCTTTTTACAGATTTATTTGGAAGTCTGCTAATTTTATGTACCACAGAAGGGGAAGCTCCAACCAGCCAAAGTAAAGCACGTGGATATTTCTTATGAAAATCTATAAAAACATCAATAATCTTATGATTCCATTTCCCATTATAAGGTTGCCCAACACGCAACAAGACAAAATCATCAGGGGCAATACCATAGCTCCTACGAGTATCCTCACGCTCAACCAAACTACACGGATAAAAATTGGAAACATTTATAGCATTTGGTAAAATCGTCTTAGAAACTCTCTTCGTAGAAGGAAATTGTGAATAATACCACAAACACCATTGGGACAACTGTAACGATGAGCTCAAATAGGAAGTAAATTTTGTAGGAGTACAAAAGACATTCTGCTCATATATACGAGCACCCGGGAAAAGATTATGAATCAACATAAAGGCCTCCATACTCACTCTCAATGAATGTAAATGAATGACATCCGGAGTCCAACCGGAATTTTTCAACTCATGCAGTTCACTATATGAATACATAACTTCAATACCCAATTGGCACAGATTTTCAGCACGCTCCCCCCCTTCAGAAGAAGCATACACCTTTACATCATATCCACAACGCATCAAACCTATTGAGAAATTTTCAGTAGTATGCTCAGTTCCTCCAATACCTAATCCACAAACAACAGTCAGTATCTTCATCCTACAAATTATATCAATACCACAAATCTACGATTATTTATATCAAATATCCTTTTGACAAAATTAGCAATAAAATCTAAGAATAAAATACATTTCACTTTTTATTCCCTTAAAATTATTTTTATGTATTTTTGCAGAGTAATAACAGAACTTATGCTTCACGAGTCACGCCTTAAAAAATCATTGCTTAATGCCCGGGTCAATCTCATTTTTTATTTCCTGAGTTTGGCCCTATCCTTTTTCTCCAGAAAAATCTTTCTGGACGCATTGGGTGCGGATTTTATGGGGCTGATAGGCACACTGAACAATCTCTTGGGATTTCTGAACCTTGCAGAATTGGGTATCAGCACAGCCATCGGCTACGTTCTGTATAAGCCCCTCTTCGAACACGATGAAAAGAAAATCAATGAAATCATTTCCGTTTTCGGATTTATCTACCGACGTATCGGTTTCGTCATTCTAAGCGCAGGATGTGTATTGGCATGCTTCCTGCCCCTGATATTCCCCAATAATGTCTTTGATTTAGGCGTCATCTATTTTGCATTTTTCTCGTATCTGACCACTTCACTGATAGGATATTTTGCCAATTACAAGCAAACCCTTTTGGGAGCGGACCAGAAGAATTATGTAGTGACAGCCTATTTTCAAAGCGCCGTACTGATAAAGACTCTCCTGCAAATGGGGTTAGTATATTATACGGGCAATTATTACCTATGGATTAGTCTGGAACTTCTGCTGGGTATTACCTATTCCATTATCCTGAACTGGAAAGTCAATCAGGTATACCCCTGGCTGAAAAGCGAAGTGAAGCAGGGAAAGTTGCTTTTCAAGAAATATCCGGAAGTAACCCGGTATACCAAACAGTTGTTTGTACACAAACTTGGCGGTTTTGTACAATTCCAAACCACTCCCTTCCTGGTATATGCCTTCGTCTCTCTTAAGACTGTGGCATATTATGGAAACTATACGCTCATTATTGATAAGATAAGTCATTTTATAAGCAATTTGTTAAGCAGTACCAATGCAGGTGTAGGCAATCTAATAGCTGAGGGCAATTCCAAACGAATCCAGCAAGTATTTTGGGAGTTGATGGGTATCCGCTTTTTGATAGCAGGAACCGTTTCATTTGCCTTGATTCGGCTGACCGACTCTTTCATTTCATTATGGTTGGGAAGTGAATATGTATTACCCCAGCACATTTTGTATTTGATTATTATCAACTCTTTCATCAGCTACACCCGAGGTGCCATAGACCAATTTACCTATGGGTATGGCTTGTTCCAAGATACTTGGGCTCCGATTGTAGAAGTAATCATCAACTTGACTGTTGCCATCGTTGCAGGACATTTTTGGGGACTGCCGGGCATATTGATGGGAAACATAACCAGTTTATTTCTTATCATAGTCATTTGGAAACCTTACTTTCTTTATTCGCAAGGATTCAAAATATCCGTTCTCCACTATTGGATTGGCTACATCAAGCATTTACTGATTATACTGCTACCGGCAATAGTATGCTATTATCTCTTTCCAAACAATAAGTTCACACCCGAAAGCTCCTTTACACATTGGATAGTCTATGGAGCTATTATAATTTCCACTTACGGAATATTCACTTGCTCATTACTCTATCTTTTTACTCCGGGCATACGTGCATTCGCATACCGAATTCTGAAAAGAAAGCACTAATTTTCTTTGTTTTTCAACCTATTGAAAACCTCTTCCCACCTATCTGCCACATTCTGTATATCAAAACGTTTTACTGATTGGATGCAAGCTTTCGACATGCTTACACGCAATTCTTCATCTTCCATCAACACACCCAACTTCCGGGCAAACGCTTTACGCGAGAAAGGAGAAACTAACAATCCGTTTTTGCCATCATCAATAATGTCTGTTATAGCTGCATACGAATTAAAGGCCACCGGAACCGCCCCGAATGTCATAGCCTCGGTCAATACCATTCCCCAGCCTTCAAAATCACTCGTCAGGCATATAATACTTGCATCCCGATAATAAGACTCAGGATCTTGCCAACCAGTGAAAACAACCCGCTCCATCTTTGAGACTTTTTGCTCTAGTTCCTGCCTTATAGGGCCATCTCCCACAATAATCAATTCCCAATCAGGAAATTCTTTATATATACGATTCCATATATCAATCAACCGTCCTACACGTTTCTGACGCCACTCTATCCTCCCCACATACAATAGCTGCTTTTTCTTTGGGAAATCAGTATTTTCTTGAATAGGATATGTATTAGGATTGGGAATAGCAATTACCCGGCTCAAATCTTTTGAATATATCTGCCTCAATTCAGGAATAAATTTTAAAGAAAGCAAGCACAATGCATCTGTATGCAGAAGCATACCGTGATAACCTAATTCTAATGTACGCTTATAATTATACTTTAGTATAGGAATTCTTATGATACGAAGCATCTTCCTAATTTTCCCAATGAACGTGTTTTTCGCTTTTATCCACATCATAAACCGCCCCAAATGATGATATATTACAAGAGGATTATTATGTATCACAGAAATGACATACACACCTCGCAAGGTTTGAAAGAAGGGATATAATTTATAATAAATCAGCGGATCCTGATCTATAATAATATCAACATGGTACTCTTGCAGAAAACGACGAAAAAACAGTCCATTCTCTTCTATGTCCTGAATCTGACTCGGGAAAAAATAAAATGATGCAGGATATGCATAATCCATACGACTTTCATCCCGAACATTATGCAAACAAAGAACATGGTGTCCTCGCCTTATAAATTCACGACATAAAAGGTCACTCACTCTTTCAATCCCTCCTCTCTGAGAATGAAACATCCTAGGATATATAAACAATATATTCATAATTTTATATCTCGGTACCCTTTATTCATCAGACCTGCCACAATACGCATCTTATGTATTTCCCATCTTATCCGCTTCCAAACAGTGGCTTGCGGCTTAAATCCTTTCCAAGGGGAAAGTGCCAAATACTTATAATACTCAAAACATAACGGATTATCACACGGATATATCCATGGTTTCCAAGCACATGTATAGTGAATAATTACACGCTTCCGCACTTCTTCGTCTATCTCTTGTACTAAAGCAGACGTATAATAAGGAAATGGCCTCATTATCGTATTCATCACATTCCAACGAAAAGGAACACTGCACCAGTTTCCATGAAACAATATATTCAGAATGTCCTGGTCGTGCCACAATAGAACATCCGACCGCTCATTTGCAATCTTCAACGCTCTTCCAAATACATCTTCTTGCTGCCAATAATCCAAATTTATCAGTAATGTCCCTGCATTGAAATATTTATCGGCAGGAGGCAAGGACAGACGTTCAAAAGTCTCAGGAAGGAAACTCAAATTATCCATCACGGCCGCCACAGCCATCCCTAAAATATCTGTTTCCCAAAGCGGGCGGAGCTTACCGGTTACAATCATGTCACAATCCAAATACAAGATGCGCGACAGTTCTCCGGGAAGTAAGTCCGGCAATTTCAAACGATAGTAAGAGGCTATAGATATATGGTCACGCGCCCGCAAGGGAAAATCCTGGAAAATGGTCTTATCCATCTCATAAAAGAGAAGACACTGCTTATATTGTTTCTCTACAATTTGAGACAACAACGCTTTCTTCTCTTTTGAAATATTATCAGACAATATATATATGACAAAGGATTCTTCTCCATTATTTTCGAAGATAGAAACCAATAAAACACCTAAATGTTGCACATAGGTATCATCTGAAGCAAAAACAATGTGAATATCATCAATTGGCATACATAAATATAATATATAATTATTGGCAATACAATACTAAACGCATTTTTCAGAATTTCACCTCATGTCCTTCCACAAACTCTTCCCACCACACAACAAGCGTCAACAGATTGAAATACTGCAAAGCCTTGTTCTGCCTATGCCAGAACCAACCGCCCTCCTTCTCTGCAACTTGTTCATAATCTGTAAGAAACTTCTCCACTGCATCACGACGCAGATAGTTGTCCATAATGCCGGAAGCAAGAATAAATTCCTTAAAGAAAGCACGTCGGACCCTATCACGGAAGAACAGTGGCATAGGTGCAAAACCGCCCTGCTTCTTCTTCAAGGTAATGGCCTCGGGAAGTAAAGGTTTATAATGGTGCTTTAACAGATATTTAGAAACGGAACGGCCCCGCGCAATGTCCAGTACACTGTTGCCCCTGCACTTCAACCCTACCGGCAGCTCCTGCAGGAAATGGAAAAGCTCCAGGTCCATAAAAGGATACGTCAGATTGTTACCGAACATGCGTGCCATGCTGGAAGCCTTGAAAAGAATGATACGGTTGATTACAGTCTCCAAATCGGAAAGAATGGCATGCTGCGCGTAAAGATGTTCGAAACTGTGGATATCGGGCCGTAGTGATTTTACCGGCTCAAAATCTTCTTTCGGATTTTGCAGAAGGGCACACAAGGCAGAATCGGAGAAGCCGAAACGCTCCCCTTCCAGAATATGAAGTATCTTATCCAAATGGAAATTGATGCGGGAAAGCTTTCCACCGGTATCAAAGGTTTCATGCTCCAGCAGACGGCTGATGCCACGCAGCAAGGGACGCAATCCTATGCGGGCGGATAGATAATGCAACGCCACTTCGCGGCCGGAAGTACCGAAATACTGGTCACTGCCGTCACCTCCCAAAATCACGTCGGGCTTGTCATCGCCTATCATGCGCATGGCACAATAGTTTACCATCAGCCCGCCTTCCATAAAAGGCTCACCCAGAAAACGGACAATGTCGGGCAAGGCACTGATTTCCGTACCGTCAATCTCGTACTCGTGGTGACGGGTACCAAAAGTTTCGGACATCAGGCGGGCCATGGGCAGCTCCGTCCAGGTATCCCCTTTAAAGCCTACGGAATAGGAGTCAATCTGTCCGTCGTAAATGCTGCGCAGCGCAGCAAGGTTTGAACCGGAATCATAGCCGCCACTCAGCAGGATGCCTACCCTGCGGCTATCGCCGATACGCCGGCGGATGGCTTGTGCATGCAATTCTCCATAACGGAGGGAGTAGGTTTCTACATCCGGATGCCGTTCAGCCACGACCTTGGGTGCATGTGCAAAAACGCTGTCACGCTTCAGACCAGAGTAGAGCTTTTCACCGGCACCCAAAGAATGGACATCGGACAGAGCGGAATGGTTATTCTTCAAAATGCCACGTTGAAGAAATGCACTCAATGAAACCGGATTATAGTCGAAACGCCTTTCCAGCCGTTCCCCTAAAACTTGCCAGGAAGTGGAAAAAGCCCCTCCGGTGGTATAATAAATAGGATAATGCGTACCATGATGGTCGCGCACCACTCCACACTCGTTCTCGGAATAATATACGATGGTGAACGAACCGTCCAGACGTGAGAAACCATAAGTAGGGTCGGATAGAAAAACGGCAGCGGCAAGTTTGGCATTGGTATCATCCGGAGCTGCCTGCAAGGTGTCCCGATTATACAAAGTTCCGAAAAAGAAAAGTCTCAGATTATAACTTTCAAAAGAAGATTCCGGCTCTTCTCCCTCTACACAGACTGTACGCCAATCTTCTAAAGTGATTTTTCCGTATATCATTTGTTTGCTTATAGACTTGTTTATTGTGTATCCCTTTCTATTTTTCCACCACCCCATGCCTGGTATGTATAAAGGTCTTGTTTGCTCCCCTCAGCTTGAAGATGTTTCCTGCCATCAGCAGGAATGTATAGGGTATCTTTTGCAGGGCCATTGCCAGGCGGCTGGTGCAGAACCTTTTGGGAACGGCAACGAGCAGTGCGACAGCGAGCAACACCAAGAGCAGCCACCACTTCAGCCCCCATGTCCAGCGATAAACCGTAAACAACACGGAGAAGAGGAACGTGAAGCCCATCAACAGCAGGCGGGGAATGGAAAGTTGCTGGAAAAGCTTATCGCAGAAGTCCCAGTTACGCGCAACAAGCGCCTTCCACAGAAACTTGGCGAAAGTCTGGCAGTAGTGCCATTGTGCCGACAGCCAGCGGCGGCGCTGACGGGAGAAATCGCCAGTGTTCTGTATCTTCTCATCGAACACAAAGGTTTCGGGCAGATAATAAAAACGCTTGCCGCGATAGAGCAGGGTCAGCTCCAATTCACGGTCGAAACCGCCCACAGCCTTGATGTCCGCCATCGTATCACGGAACAAGTCATAACGGAACGCCATACCGGAACCGATAAGGGCGGCCGACAAGCCCAGCTTGGCATGCCCCAGACGGAAAATGGTATTGTTGATTTCCTCACTGATGGCATCGAGCAGGGCCATGTCATTGTTCAGGTTCTTGGCACTCCGGTGGGTCTGCACAATCTCGACTTCCGGATTGGCGAAGAAGTCGTTGACATCACTCAGATAATCGTAAGGGATGACATTGTCCGCATCGAGCACCAAAGCAATGTCATAGTCATTGCCGATGGCAGCCATGGCGGCATTCAGAGATTTGGACTTGGTGCTTTTCTCAAAATGCACTTCAACCAGGCGGATAGGAAGCGCTGCGAGGGAAGCGTTGGTTTCGGGCTGCATACGGTCCGAAATGACAACCGTATCAAAACAGTCGGCGGGATAATCCTGCTCCAGACATGAATGGACGCACTCGTGTATCACGGCGTCTTCGCGGTAGGCAGGAATCAGTATGGCAAAACGCTTGTGTTCCTTGGCCGGAGGGAGCATAGGCAGGTCACGCCGGCGTGATGCCAGACTGTAAACCAATAGATACAGTATGTTTATTGCAAACCATATGTATAAAAGCCAATCGAATATATTCAATATATGTTCCAAATTCAGAGCTATTTAAGCTTTAGAGTTGCTGCTTGTTTTTAATGGGTATCCGACACAAAGATACAAAAAAGAAGTAGAGTCCGGATAAAATATACAAAAAATGCGAAGAATATAGGAATAAAAAAACGAGCAAGCTCTCACGAACCCCTCGCCCCTGTAAGAAAAGCCTTAAAGGCTTTTCTTTTAAACTGCGTCAATGTTACCTAAAAATCAATCTTTCTCTTTACCTGAAAAATAAAACTTCAATTACCTATTCTGAAAACTTCAAAATCCAATTTTTACCTTTACCTAATTTACCTATTTATTCAAAACATTTAGCTTATGAAAAAAATCTATTTTCAATCCTTTTACCTAACAACTAATATCCTTTATTGAAAACTGTTTTTATTATTTATCAAATCCAAATGCAGTTTCCCAACTGCACTGCAAAGGTAAGTGTTTTCTCCGCGCACGCAAAATACCGGCACATTTTTCGCATGTTTTATAACATTGTTTTAGAGTTTAAGGGTGTAGTTTACACTTATAAACAGTTTGTTGTTCATCGGGAGTATACTTTCCAGTAAAAAACAAGCCACCGAAGCGCCGAAACGCTTCGATAGCTGTCCCCTTTAAACACCTTTAAACAAAATGAATTTCTTATTTATTTTCTTGCTTCGGCAATATACCCCAAAGCTTCTTTACATTTTTCTGTAACGTAAGTCCAGTCTTCGGCAGCGACCTTATCCTTCGGGAAGAGTTTGGAACCCATACCTACGCAGAACACACCCGCCTTAATCCAGGAGGTCAGGTTTTCCTGAGTCGGCTCCACCCCACCGGTCACCATCAGCTTGGACCAGGGCATCGGAGCCAGCAGACCTTTCACGAGTTTGGCACCAAGCACGTCGCCCGGGAATATCTTGCAGAGGTCGCACCCTACTTCTTGCGCGAAGCCCACTTCTGAAACGCTTCCGCATCCCGGAGTATAGGCTACCAGGCGACGGTTACAAATCTTGGCAATCTCCGGGTTGAACAACGGGCCTACAACGAAACATGCACCCAACTGCAAATACAGCGCCGCAGTAGCAGGGTCAACGATGGAACCTACACCCATAGCCATCTCCGGGCACTCTTTTGCCGCAAACTTCACAACTTCCGCAAACACCTCGTGGGCAAAGTCACCACGGTTCGTGAATTCGAACGCACGAACACCTCCATCGTAACAAGCCTTTACAACTTTCTTTGCAACTTCTGCATCCTTATGATAAAAGACGGGCACCATTCCGGTAGAACCAATCTTATTCAATACTGAGATTTTATCAAATTTACTCATCTTTTTATTTACGATTTGACGATTTACGATTTACGATTAATATTACTTTACTTTATATCTATTCTTTTTATTT
>OGNM01000814.1_pt1 | contig 15963 bp, 17 predicted proteins | sample 1573441 | NCBI WGS metagenome assembly OGNM01 (sample SAMEA2581915, study PRJEB24529) | metagenome | biome: Human gut stool | place: China | collected 2011
GGTGTTTAAAGTTCTAATAAGAAAAGGACAGTGCGTGATGCATAGTCCTTTTGAAAATATGGCAAAAAAAGAATACTTGGATATGTTTATTTGATACAGTTTTAAGTTGTTATTTGACTGTAAACAGATTAAAAAGAATACACATGAAGTGTACACTGCGGGAGCGTAAAATAAACTGTGTCATGCGGCGTTTTCTTCCAAGCTCATCGGTCGGGGATCGGCCAGCGCCAAGGGGGTGCACCAGCACTCCCGACGAGCGTAAAGTTACAACAATTTAAATCTGTCTCCAAACTTTATCGCTAATTGTTGTGCGATGGCCGCCCAGTTGGCTATGGGCATGGTCCATTTCTTACGTATGTTGCGGTAAGCGAGATAAACCAACTTTTCAAGGGCGGTGTCGTTAGGGAACACGCCCTTGTTTTTTGTCACTTTCCGCACTTGGCGGTGATAGCCCTCGACTGTATTCGTGGTATAAATCATACGTCGTATATCCGACGTAAACTGGAAGTATTCAGTAAGCCTTTCCCAGTTATCCTGCCAAGACTTGATAACGATAGGGTATTTCTCACCCCATTTTTCTTCCAGATTAAGAAGTCCTGTCGCAGCGGATTCCTTATTTACCGCACCATAGACATGTTTCAGATCCCTCATGAACTCTTTTTGGTGCTTGCTGCCGACATACTTGACGGAGTTACGTATCTGATGGAAAATACAGAGCTGGACAATAGTATCAGGAAACACACTTTGGATAGCATCTGGGAAGCCTTTCAATCCGTCAACACAAGCTATGAGTATGTCACAGACACCACGGGTCTGCAAGTCTGTCAATACATTCAGCCAGAAGTTAGCGCCCTCATTCTTAGAGATATACATCCCTAACAGATCCTTATGTCCCTCGCTGTTCAGAGCCAGTACATTGTAAATCGCACGGGTTACGGCACAGCCTCTCTCGTCCATTACCTTATAATGGATGGCATCCATCCAGACTATCGGATAAACGCTCTCTAGGCTACGGGAACGCCATGCCTTTATTTCCGGAAGTACACGATCGGTGATGGCGCTAATCGTCTCGGCAGACACACGATTACCCAAGTTCTCCTCCATCCAGTCACTTATCTCACGTGTGCTGTTTCCCAAAGCATAAAGTCCGATGATGCGCTCTGCAACACCTTCCGCAAGAATGGGTTCACGCTTCTTTTCCAGAACCTTTCCTTTTGCCGCACTCCAGAATTCCGGAAGAATTGTTTTCTTCACTGAAGCATCAACCCGCACTCCATTCACTGTAATTCTCATCATCATCGGAGCCTCACCGTTCCGATTCAATTTCGTCCTACGAATGTAGAACAATAGACAAAATGTTGTTCTTTCCATCTTACTTGTTTTTTAATCACAAAACTAAATTTCCAGGAGCAACAAGTCAAGATGCAAAACACTGATAAACAATGAATTATTTACTTAATAGGTGTACCTGACATTGAAGGCAAACAGGTACACCGAATAGTACACCGAAAGAATGCTTTGATATGCTTATTTTTGCTATGCACCAAAAACAAAAAATCCCCGTAAAGTATTAATTTACAGAGATTTTCTTTGTTTTGCAATTCTTTCCAGCGGAGAGGGAGGGTAATGAACCTATCTCCTTATGTCGCTTTAATTCAACTCTTTATTAATATGTCAATGCCTTAGGGGGTACAATTTAGGTTTCAAAAAAGACGTTTATCTGTCGTCCTTTGGCTGTTCATTGTCTGCCTAAAACTTCGGTTCAAAGATACTGCTTCTTTTTGAATTACGCAAATGTCTGAATATAAATGTTTCAGCTTAGGTGTAAGGTGCAAGCTATATATATAGATATATACTTGCACCTTACACCTAATTCAGGTTACTCAACTTTGCAATTAGGTTGCACTACCCGATTCGTAAATTTGCAAAAAAATGAAGAAATAATAAACGCTATCAATAAATTGCAAGCCTTAAATATTGAGAATATTCAGAGCTTGCCAAACGATAAGCAGTGTATTGTCATTAACTTTGCAGAAACGATGGATATATGATGAAAAGCAATACTATTCACATTAAGAATATGGTTTGTAACCGTTGCATTATGGTTGTTACAGAAGCGCTGAAAAGAATGGGGTTTACTCCACTTAGTGTTGAACTGGGGACAGCTATTTTGCAAGAACCGATAAATGCAGAGGAACGTGCTGCCATAAAGCCTGTTCTTGAAGCATACGGATTTGAGTTGATAGATGATAAACGGATGCGGATTATCGAACAAATAAAAGTTGCGGTGATTGAATTAGTGCATTATAACGATAATTCGTCCAAGACAAACCTGTCTGATTATCTTACGGATAAGTGCCATCACGATTACAGTTTCCTTAGCAAGTTGTTTTCCGAAGTGAATGGCATAAGTATAGAAAGATACTACATCATTCAGAAAATAGAACGTATAAAGGAACTGTTGGTGTATGATGAATTATCCATTAGCGAAATTGCCGATAAGCTTAATTACTCAAGCGCAGCACATTTGAGTACGCAATTCCGTAATATGACTGGCATTTCTCCAAGCCAGTTCAAGCGTTTAAAAGGACACAAGTTGAAACCTTTGGATGAAGTCTGAAAGATATAAGTCATATCCATAATTATGTAAGAGCCGGAAGATAAAAGCATCCTACCTTTGCAGCATAAAAATCACCAATATGGAAAAAGGTAAGAACATCAAAAATACATATCCGGTTTTGGGTATGAGTTGCGCTTCATGTGCGGCTCGTGTGGATAAAACATTAAATGGTTTGCCGGGAGTATATCAGGCAACAGTGAATTATGCGACTGCGGTAGCACAGGTAGAATATAATCCGGAAGTATGTTCCGATGCAACACTACAATCTGCCGTACAAGATGCAGGATATGATTTACTGGTTGATACCGGTGAAGACGCAGCCGATAAAGCGGAAGAAATTCGCTTGACAAGATACCGGAAGATAAAAAGGCGTACAGTGGCAGCCCTGCTGTTATCTCTCCCAATTATGGTTATCAGTATGTTTTTTGAAGATATATCCTCTTTAAAATATGTACTTTGGATTCTCGCCACGCCTGTGGTTTTCGGTTTGGGACGTGAATTTTATATCAATGCGTGGCGGCAATTAAAGCATGGCACTTTCAATATGGACACCCTTGTAGCTGTTAGTACCGGAATAGCCTATACATTCAGTGTTTTTAATCTGCTGTTTCCTGATTTTTGGTTGTCAAGAGGAATTGAACCACATATTTATTTTGAAGCGGCAAGTGTTATCATTGCATTCATCCTGTTAGGACGGTTACTCGAAGAGCGTGCTAAACAAAATACTTCATCTGCCATAAAGAAGTTAATCGGGCTGCAACCTAAGACGGTAACTATTATCGTAGATTCTGATGAACGTACCGTTCCGATAACAGCCGTACAAAAAGGTGATACAATTCTTGTTAAACCCGGAGAACGCATTGCAGTAGATGGCGTGGTTGTTACAGGAGAATCATACGTGGATGAAAGTATGTTGAATGGCGAGCCTGTTCCCATGCACAAGCAATCCGGCGAAAAGGTATTTGCCGGAACCATCAATCAAAAGGGGACATTCCGGTTTATTGCCGATAAAATAGGTTCTGACACGATGCTGGCACAAATCATCCGCATGGTGCAGGATGCGCAAGGCAGCAAAGCTCCCGTTCAAAAGTTAGTGGATAGAATAGCCCGATTCTTTGTCCCGGCTATTATTAGTATTTCAATTATAGCTTTTGTTGCATGGATATTTTTAGCACCAACGAACGGCTTCACCAATGGATTATTGGCAATGGTCACTGTATTGATAATTGCCTGCCCTTGTGCATTAGGCTTGGCTACTCCCACTGCCATTATGGTAGGCATTGGAAAAGGTGCTGAAAAAGGGATTTTAATTAAAGATGCCCAAAGCTTGGAGATTGCCCAAAAGATAGATACGATAATTCTTGATAAAACAGGGACTATCACAGCAGGGCATCCGATAGTCATCGAAAGCCTATGGGAAAATGGCTTTGAACATAGCCGAAAAATACTGTACAGTTTAGAGAAGCTATCGGAACATCCTCTTTCGGATGCCGTAGTCAATACTTTGCAGAATGAAAAAGAGATTTCCATTGATAAGTTTGAAAACGTTCCGGGAAAAGGTGTAAAAGGTATAGTAGGCAGTCAGACTTATTACGCAGGCAACCTGTCATTATTGAATGATAACCATATTACGATAGCCAGTCATTTGCAGGAATTGGCAAACAAATGGACACAGGAAGCTAATACATTGGTATGGTTTGCTGATTCCACACAAGCCATTGCAGCTATAGCCCTTACCGATGAAATTAAACAAACTTCGGCGCAAGCCATATCACAACTACAGAAAATGGGTGTTGAAGTGTATATGCTGACAGGAGATAATGCAATTTCAGCACAAGCCATATCTCGGAAGATAGGAATAAACCATTATAAAGCCGGAGTGTTGCCGAACGAGAAAGCTCAATTCATAAAAGAATTGCAAGCCAATGGAAAAAAAGTAGGCATGGTGGGTGACGGAATTAATGATAGTGCGGCTTTAGCACAAGCGGATTTAAGCATAGCAATGGGGCAAGGCAGTGATATTGCTGTAGATACGGCAATGGCGACCATACTCTCATCCGATTTATTGAAAATACCGGAAACCATCCGGCTATCGCAATTGACGATAAAAACAATTTATCAGAATTTGTTTTGGGCGTTTATTTATAACTTAATTGGTATTCCCATTGCGGCAGGTATATTTTATTCAGTAAACGGATTCCTTTTAAATCCGATGTGGGCAAGTGCGGCTATGGCATTCAGTTCTGTATCTGTGGTGTTAAACAGCTTGCGTTTAAAAAGAAAAAGAATAACTTAATAATCAATTAAAATGGAAACAATGACTTTTAAAACAAATGCCAAATGTATGGGCTGTCTTGCTAAAATAGAAGAAATATTGCAAGATAAAATGAACAGAGAAGAATGGAATTTGGATTTGTCCGATTCCAATCGTCCCCTGACTGTAACGTCCGATAAGTTGGCAGCAGGTGAAATAGTAGAACTGATAAGCAAAGCTGGTTTCAAAATAGAACAAATGAAATGAGAGTAATAGCATTAGTTGAAAATACAAGCATATCCAAAGACTATAAAAGTAAACACGGACTATGCTTGTATATTGAAACAAAAAAGCATAAACTACTATTTGATTTAGGCTCAAATAGTTTGTTTTTGGGAAATGCAGTCAAATTAAATGTGGATATTACGGACATTGATTCTGTGATTATTTCTCACGGGCACAATGACCACGGGGGAGCTTTGAAGTATTTTTTAGAAAATAATGCCAAAGCGAACATATACATTAGTCGATACGCTTTTGAGGAGTATTATGCTAATTTCTTAGGTATGAAATGGTACGTTGGTCTCGATAGAAAATTAAAAGATAATCCAAGAATTATTCTTATTGAGGATGAGTATGTAATAGATGAGGAATTGCAAATATTTTCCAATATAGAGGAACATCTTTATTTACCTACAGCAAACAACAGTCTATTCGTCAAACAAAATGGGATGTATGAGCATGATACATTTAAGCATGAACAATATTTGATTATAACCGAAAGCAATTATAAAACTTTATTCAGCGGTTGTGCTCACAATGGAATAGTCAATATTCTAAATAGAGCCGAAGATATTGCAAAACAGGAAATGAAATATTGCATATCAGGTTTTCATCTTTATGACCCATTGAAGAAAAGAACCGAAAACATAAACCTAATTAAAGATATTGCAAATACGTTTTTATGCCGAAATACAACATTTTATACTTGCCATTGTACTGGTGAAGAAGCCTATGGAATATTGAAAGGTATTGCTGACGAAAAAATAAATTATATCAGTACAGGACAAATAATACAGTTATAAGACATAGCGATTTATTTTTTAACTCAATTAATATTATACATCATGGATTTTTTAGAATTAACAAAAAAGCGTTATTCCGTAAGAAGCTATACTTCCCAAGAAGTAGAGAAAGAAAAGTTGGATTATATTCTTGAATGCGCCCGATATGCACCGTCTGCCGTAAACAAACAGCCGTGGCAATTTATAGTGATACAAAGTGAATTGCAGAAAAAAAAGCTGCAAAAGGTTTACCCTGCCAAATGGTTTGTGGAAGCCCCCTTATATATCATTGTATGTGCTAATGATTCGGTTGCATGGACACGTCAGTATGATAATAAAAATCATGCAGATATTGACGCTGCTATCACTACGGAACATATCTGTTTGGCAGCAGCGGAACAAGGGTTAGGAACTTGTTGGGTTTGCAATTTCGATATAGATGAATGCAAACATAGCTTGGGATTATCTGCTAATATTCACCCGGTTGCAATAATTCCTATAGGTTATCCAGCGGATTCAAAGCACAATCCAACAGCCCGCAAGAGCATTGATGAGATAGTAACTATATTATAACGTCATCATGCCATAGAAAGAGAGAAACAGGGAAATTACCCCCGTTTCTCTCTGCTTTTATAATGACCTTATACCGTTTCTATACTGCTTTAATTCTATTTCACTGCTTTGTCGGATTGCAGCATCCAGTTCATTCAATATTCGGACTTTATCATCGGGAATCATACCTACAAAAGGTATTGTATTTGAAACTGTATTTCCCAATAAAGTTGTCCTTATGCTAAGGGCAGAAATAAAGGTTCTCAACTCCAACAGACGTTCCCGCTCCGATGCCTCAATAAATTTACCCTCTTGTATTTCCTGATAAAGTTCCGATTCGGGAAATACGGTCAAAGAAACAAAGTTTATAGTAAAAGGATGTAGCTGATTAAATATTTCAGCCGTATGAATTGCATTCTGCTGTCCTTTCCCCTTTCCCGCAAGCCCTGTCAGATAAACCAAATTATAACGAATATTGGCTTCTTCCAGCTTTCTGCACTGCTCCAATATATCTGCTGCCGTATTACCCTTATTCATTCTTGACAAGGTTTCATCATCTCCCGATTCCGTGCCAATACTAATACTGTCAAACTTTAAATGACGCAAGTTCTTCAGTTCTTCTACACTCTTCGATTTAATGTCTGCTATGCGGGAAAATGTTCCTATTGTTTCGCAATAAGGGAGATACTTCCGAATCAATAACCCCAAATCCAACAATCTGTTATAGCTCAAAGCAAAAGGATTGGCACCAGTCAGAAAGACACGTCTTGCCTTAGGCTGGTATTCCTGAATTATTTTCAAGTCTGATTCAACTTCCGAAACAGGGGATAATCTAAACTTAGTTCCATGATACAGGCTACAAAATTTGCATTTATGATATGTACATCCTGCTGTTACCTGTAACAGTTGCGAACTTGCTTCATAGGGTGGTCGCCAAATTTGACCGTCAAAGTGCATTTTCTCTATTTCCATACTCTTAATTTTTATAAGTTTCAGTCCTTGCTAAATATTTAGAAAGACCGAAAACTTTGTATATTCAATATATTTAGTTACTTTTGTGCGAACAAAGTTACTAAGATACTTAGTATAAAAAAAGAACTTACCATTAAGTAAGATAGTAACGAAGAGGTAACTATTATTGATTGATAATGAATTAAATAAGAAAAAAAGATGGATGATACTCATTATAGAGAAGCTATTTGTCCTGCCTGTGGAATAATTGACCGTTTCGGTGATAAATGGTCGTTACGCATATTGTTTCTTCTGCATCAGAAGGGAACCTTGCGCTTCAATGAGCTATTAAGAAACACTCCGAATGTGTCACAAAAGATGCTGGCTACAGCATTAAAGAAATTAGAAGCCGATAAGTTAGTGAATCGTAAACTGTACCCGGAAATACCACCAAAAGTGGAATACAGTCTTACATCGCTTGGAAAAAGTTTAATGTCGCCCTTAGATGGTATTATTCAATGGGCTTTGGAACATTCCGATGAAATTTTAGAACACCGTCAAAAAACGGAAAAACAGAAGAAAGTATAGAACTTCAATGTTCTATACTCTCCCTTTTTATCATCTTGCATTCACATATTTATATGAGGATAACAAAATATTGTTATCTATAATTTTAGAACTCTCCAAATGCCAATTTGAGCCAAAAGTTTCACCTATGAAACTGATACCTTTACCAAGCATAACAGGAATAGTGTAAAGGGTCAGACTATCCAGCAGTCCCGCTTGAATAAGTGTAGTCAAAAGTTTACCACCTCCGACTAACAGCATATCATTATCACTTTTCATTTCATGTACTTTCCAAAGTGGAGCATCTATAAGAAATTCCACTCCACAATCCGGCGTAACATTTGCATCGTGGTGGGAAACTACAAAAGTACGTTTACTTTTATATAACCATCCACCCCAATGCTCAAATAAATAGGTATAAGTATTAGCTCCCATCAGCAAGCAAGTAGCTGCTTCGTATTCTTTTCCAATAAGCGATTTTACATTTGAAGTAATCCAGTCCAGTTCATTGTCCGATGTTGCGATAAAACCATCGAGAGACACAGCGATATGCGCTTTAATTTGTTTCATATTGTTAGGCATTAAACAGTTTATATTTTTACGGGTGACCCGTTTATAATCTTTATTTAAACTGTCCGCTAGTATCTCAAAAAAGAAGCGTGAACTCACACTGCTCCACTACGAGGTACTGGCATACCTAAATGACGAAACAGGCAAGCCCACGCTATGTTAAAACATAGCATAGACATTGCGCTGAAAATCTCGTCATTTTGAAAAGTGCCAGTTTTCGTAGTGAGATATTCGGCGAACGAATATGATATATATAAAGGCAACATCACTGGTTACTGTTCAATCGCCATTATCTTCTATGTAACTTTTGCAAAGTTAGCCAAATCCCTGAAAACTCCTATATACAAAACAAGAAATCCTGCCTTATCTTACGACAAAACAGGATTGAAAGCCATTAGAAAAGAAAAAATTAATCGGTTTTCTCCCGGATTAACTTGTGTACGTCCGTTGCACGGTAATAACATCTGCCATCCAACATAAGGAAAGGGAGTATTCCCTTTTTCCGATAACGGGTCAGTGTTCGGGGAGCTACTTTTAGCAGCAGGCACAAGTCCTGATTATCCAGCAGTTCTTCACCATCCAAACAGTTACGACCTTTTATAACTTTGTCTATCTTCTTGTCCTGCATATCGAACCTGTCCATGATACGTTCCATCCATGCGATAAAATCATCTTTATCTATATACATAAGGCTGTCTGATTAAATTAAACCAATCATAAAATAACTTTGGTTGGACGGGTCTTTGATGATAATGTCCCGTTCCCGCATAAAGCGGATATAGCTTTTGGCGGTGCGTTCTTTCACGTCCAAAATCTGTTGTATCTGCTCACACAGGTCTATATAGGTTATATGTTCCTGCCTGCCGAACACGTCACGGGCAACCCCGACCAGTTCCTTTTCCTTTCGTTTTTCTTTTTCCTCTCGTGGCTTTTCTCCTTTGTAAAGGTGCATCCCGGCTGCTTTATCCCATGCGAACAGCATCAAAGGAACATCCAACGGGCTACCATCCCTTACTTTCAGGGCTTTTACAACCGACTGCGTAGGTTCATCGTCTTTTTCGATGGAAAGAATTGTAGCCGCCTTACGCTGTAATTCGCTCCCCAAGTGTCCCCGTAGTTTTAATCCGTTCGGTACGAAATGCAGCACGCAGAGAATACAGGTATTATAAATTCCTGCCAGTCGGTACAGTTCATCTATCACTGCCACACTTTCCACTTCATCATTGGCACTCTTTACAAGGTCGGCGATGCCGTCAATAACTACCAACTGGATGCCGCCATACTGGTAATAGAATTTATCCATACTTTGTACGATAGCATGCAGACGTTCTTTACGGGACATACCCGTCAGGCAGAATGCTTTCAGTTCTTCCGGTTTATTCGGTTGTTTAGCACGTGTCAACAGGTTACTTACATTTTTGAACAGTTGTACTTCGGACTGTTCCGTATCATAGAGTAATACCGCTTTGTGTTTACTGTTAGCGGCTATCTGTATGCCGAGCGTATCTATTTCCTTATCCGGTTGGCAGATACAGCCCGCTAACATGGCAGCTATATAATTACTCTTTCCTGTTCCCTCGCCACCTGTAATACCGAACAGGTTTCCTTGTGTCCCCAATGGGACGTCTCCGGCAGAAATTATCACCTGTGCTTTTGCCGGGGGATTATTGAAGTCTATTTCGCACGATTTGAGCATAATCAATGTATCACTATATAGGTTATCTAAAAATTCGATAAACAATTTCAGGAAATCTTCACGGGTATTTCCTGCCTTAAAATAATCGGAAATATCTTTTTCCTCTTTTGTTCCAGGAAGCGGTAGAAGTAACCGTCTTATTCCAAATTCTTCCAACTGCTTTTCCTGTTTGCGTGCGCTTTCCTTTCCCGTCTTGTCAGTATCATATAATAAGATTATATGCTTAAAACGGAACGTCAATTTATAAATCAGCGTCGGCGGGATAGTCACCGTTTCACTGTTGAAGCAGATAGCATGAAAACCATGTGCCGCCAATGACATGACATCCTTTTCGCCACCCGTGATAAACAGTGTATCACCCTTTGCGGGTAGTTGTTCCAATCCGAAACAATAGTTTTCCCCGAAGTTACCACCATAGAGGAAACGGGTTTTCGAGAATGGACGGTACAGTTTTATGTACCGTTTGTTCTTATACCCGTACATTGGTTCTGTTACGGATGAAGCATAAGTGAACGGTGTCCCATCCGCCGTTACGCTCTGAAAGTCCCGTAAGGAACACACCTTATAAAGTTCCAATACTTCCGGTGTGATACCATACTGCTGCCAGTACATCAATTCGGCAAGCGGAAATTTCTGTTCCCTGAACTGGTAGGGTTTGCTTTCCTTTTCAGGTGTTTGCTCCGGCATATCATTTACTATATGGGAAAAAGTACGGGTAACTGGTATCGGATTACCTGTTGCCAGCCCCAATCCCAAATCCCGGTCTATGGTTTCCAGTATTTCCACAAAATCCATTGAGTTGTTGCAGTCCAGCCCTTTAAGTTGCCCCACGAAAAAGAAACAATCACCGCTATAACTGTCGTTGCCGAAATCTTTCATCTTATAGATACCACTTCGGCGGTCGAAATAGATGTTACAGGACGCTTTGTTATCCTCATAAAGCGGGTTTAAGAAATTGCGTCCTATCCGCCAATTACCGGATATGTAATGCTTGAACACGGATAACCCATTATTTGTCCTTTCTAATATTTCTTCTTTCCTTAACATATAGCTGGTGGTTGGTTATCAGGTCGTTAATACTGTCCTTATCTCGTTTAATCAGGCGTTCTTCCAATAATCGTTTTATTTCTCCAATCTTGTAGAAATAATGTCCCTTAATATTGGAATAAGTGACTGTCCCGGCTGCCCGCAAGCGTTGTAATGTCCGGTCACTGATTTTTAGAAATGTGCAGACCTCGTAACTATCCACCCAAATTTCATCCTCATTGGTACTTTCCGCTTCTGTGTGATTAAATATATAATCGGCAATAGCGGTAATCTTGTTGTCTAATTCCTTATAGGCTTTTGACTCAAATGTTATTATCTCCATTTCGCTAACTAATTGATTTGCTGCAAAGATGGCGGGTCTCAAAAGATAAAAATTACAAGATACAACCAAGTTGGTAAATATTTATTTTTCTCTTTTTCAGTAGCAAAAGCAGGATGTTATTACCCGAAAATCCTGCATTTCATATCTAAATCGTATAAAAACAAAAACTACCAAGTTGGTAGTTACTTGGTAGTTTTTATGTGGACTAAATATCTTTATTACAGTTCGTCCGATTCCATTCGCTTTAACAGTTGTTCGATTACTGATGTAAAAAAAGCAGTTCGATTTTTCTTTCTGCTTTTGAGAGTTAGATATGTTCGATAATAATCTCCTAAATCTATGTCAAAAGCTGCTTCAATGAAAGCCATGATTTCTTTTATTGTCACATTTCCATTATTGAGTGTTGCAATAGCAACAAGTCCATATCCAAACTCTACTGCATCTGATTTAGAGCCAGTCCATTTCAGATTAAAGTCAGAAAGTGCCGCCCGTATTTTAGATATTTGCATTTTCCTGTCTAACAATTGTAATTGTCTATTGAGATATATTCGTAGCATTTCATTCGACAAAATTTTAGCTACCTTGTAATCATATCCAGTAGAAAAGGCTGGGTCTTTATCTAAAAATGCGCTATCAACACACAACCTGAAATTCGCTTTATATCGAACAAAGTAATAAGAATCTAAGTGGGTTGCTTTCGAACGATAATATTGGTAGAAATCAAGATTTTGGTCAAAGAAATATTTCAAATTATCCAATTGGCAATGAAGATACTCTCGTTGTACATCATCACTGCCAATCGGACGTTTCATCTCAATTCTTGTTATTTTGTAAAAGTATAAATACCGACTAAGAATGTCAGGCTTTATATCTTTAAAGAAATGAATTTCTTCTTCTTCATTCTGAAATTCATATTTTACAGTCATGCTCCGCAAGTTATCGAATAAAGGTCGTATGACATCTATCATATGCAAAGCATCTTCAACGCAGACATTTTCATCAATGCCAAGCAACTCCATTTCTTCATTTATTCGATGCAATATTTCATTGATATAATCTTGCATGATTGAATTTCGTTATAATCAGAAATTTGCATTTCGGGGTGTACGTGGAAACGGAATAACATCCCGAATGTTTGTCATGCCTGTAATAAACAGCATCAACCGTTCAAAACCCAATCCAAAGCCTGAATGGGGAACAGTGCCAAATTTGCGTGATTCAAGATACCACCACAGTTTTTCGGTATTCATATTCAATTCTTTCATTCGCTGCAACAATTTTGTATAGTCGGCTTCCCGTTCAGAACCTCCTATGATTTCCCCAATTTTCGGAAATAATACATCCATTGCACGAACTGTTTTTCCATCTTCATTCTGTTTCATATAGAATGCTTTTATTTCTTTAGGATAATCTGTAACAATCACAGGGCGGCGAAAATATTCTTCCACTAAATGACGTTCATGTTCAGCACATAAATCAATTCCCGGTTTTACAGGGTAGTCAAACTGACGCCCGGATTCTTGTAAAATCTCTATAGCTTTAGAATAAGTCAAACGCATAAATTCATTATTTGCAACGAAATGTAATTTATCCATTAAACCATTATCTACGTTGTCATTTAAAAAAGCTAAATCACTTTCGCAATTTTCAAGTGCATAACGGATTAGATATTTCAAAAAGTCCTCTGCCAAATCCATATTGTCGTTAATATCATTAAAGGCAACTTCCGGTTCAATCATCCAAAATTCGGAAAGATGACGGAATGTATTTGAATTTTCTGCCCTAAAGGTCGGGCTAAAGGTGTAAATTGCCCCCAATGCTAACGCACCGAGCTCGCCCTCTAATTGTCCCGAAACTGTTAAATTGGCTGGGGAACCGAAAAAATCATCTTTTAATTCCGTTTTGACTTCAAAGAGTTCTCCTGCTCCCTCACTATCCGATGTTGTTATTATAGGAGTATTGAAATAGAAGAATCCTCTTTCATTGAAATAACGATGTATGGCAAAAGCCATATTATGGCGCATACGAAATATTGCACCAAAAGTATTTGTACGTAAGCGTAAATGAGCTATTTCCCGTAAGTATTCTAAAGAATGTTCCTTTTTCTGTAGGGGGTATTCCTGTGGGTCTGCTATTCCATATACTTCAATATCCCCGGCTATTACTTCTACTTGTTGTTTACCTCCGGCAGACCGGATAAATTTGCCCTTTATACCGATTGCACTTCCTGTAGTAATAGTCTTTAGCATGTTCTTTTCAAACTTTACATGTTCAATCACAACTTGAAGATTGTGTACAGTAGAGCCATCATTTAAAGCAATAAAGCTTATATTTTTACTCTGCCGATGCGTACGAGCCCAACCTCTCACATAGACATCAATTCCATAAATATCTGATTTTAATAAATCTACGATTCTTATTTTCATAACATTATTCTTTTATGCAATATCTCTAATACTTATAATAAGAGCATTATTAGACGTAAACTTGTCATTAAGAAATAAATCATAATTCAATTCAACACGAATACGGTCATCATATATTTTAAGCTGATAAAGCAATGTCCTTACTTTTATATTAATATCTCCATCAGCGGTGATATAATCCGATTCCGTTAATTTCCCATTCAGGAAAGACATTTCAGTAAAAATTGACCCTGTACGATATAAATTAGCTTTTTCCGGGTGGATTATCAGTCGGTTTTCAACAACATGTCCTCCTGCACATAATTCTCGGTATAAAACAGAATGACTATTACCGGAACGTGAATAGTTTCCAATGGCATTAGTTACTATTTTATCCGTATAGTCGTCATACCGTTGAATATTTTGAACGATTATTCTAACATCCTTTTTCATAAATGAGGCAAGTTCTCACGGTATTGCCGCAAATAAGCTTCATCTTGATTATGGATTTGTTGTTCCAAAAAATGAACCATCTTTTGCTTATCTGTTTTTAAGTTACCACGGACTTGGATTAAGTTAGAAGCTCCATCAGTAGCAAATCTTGCATTTACCGTCAAGCTCTGAATCAGTGTTTTTAACTCCTGCAATTTTTCAATCTCTGTTTCCTCTTTCCAATTTCCTGCTTGAATTTCTTGAAATAGCTGAGAGGTTGGATAGATGGTTAGCATGGAAGCATCTATGATTTGTGGGTGAAGTTGGTTGAAGATTTCCGCAGTTGCCTTTGCGCCAATTTCCCCTCTCCCTGAACCGGAAATGCCAGTCAAGTAAAAGAAATTGTAGCTCATATCCACCTCTTCTAACTTTTTGCATTGTTCGATAATATCTTTAGACAAATATCCCTTTTTCATAAAAACAAGTGCTTCATCATCTCCCGTTTCAATTCCAAACGTAATTCCATCATAACCGAGGTCTTTCAACTCTTGCAAGTCTTTGACGGATTTCTGGCTAACATCAGTTATTCTTGCAAAACAACCGATGCTCTGACAGTTTGGAAAATATTCATGTACCATTTTCGCCAATGTTTTGAGCTTATCCACACTAAGTACAAAAGGATTAGCTCCTGTAAAGAATACTCTGTCTGCATCTTTATAGTAGTGATTAGCTTCTTTCAAATCTGATTTAACTTCTTCGAGCGGTGACATTCGAAACTTGAAAGGCAAGTCTTCATAAAGAGTACAGAACTTGCATGAATGATGAGTACATCCTGCTGTAACTTGAATTAAAAGGGAGTATGCCTCATAAGGCGGTCTCCAAATAGTTCCTGTGTAATGCATAATTATTTCTCCTTTTATTTATGTAAACAATAACCAAAAACAGTAGAATATCAACTGTTATTTAGTTTCTTTTTCGATGGCAAAGTTATAAATATACTTAGTATAAAAAAAGAAGTTACTTAAACGTTAGGCAGTTACAAAGGGGTAACTATTTTTGCGTATCAGATAGTTACGTGCGAAAAAAAAATAAAAAAAGATGGGAATGGTATATTTATAGGGGGATGTAGAGAAGATTTATAAAAAGCACCCGGTGTCCCTCCGGGTGCTTCAACCACAAAAATTTCAATTATAAATCTATCTATAATGAAACTTTCTGTGGCAAATATAGCGATTTTCATCTTATTTCTTCGGTTTGCCTTTCTTTTCAGGGAACACGAAAGTAACATTAAACTGCCCGTCAAAGGCAAGTGAAGCGTCAAAGACTTTACCGTCCCTGTTCTTGAACCCTTTGATTAGTCCGGTTTTCCCGGTAGTCACCAGTTCGGTAATCTGTTTGTCCGTCAGTTGCTTGTCGCTCTTGTTGCGGAAGATGGTAACGGAACAATCCACATTGGAACATTTGGCAACTTTCGGATAGAAAA
>OGNM01000817.1_pt1 | contig 15922 bp, 10 predicted proteins | sample 1573441 | NCBI WGS metagenome assembly OGNM01 (sample SAMEA2581915, study PRJEB24529) | metagenome | biome: Human gut stool | place: China | collected 2011
TCAGCATGGCAGATGTACAGAAGTTGGTGGACCGCCTGAATGCCATGGAAGAATAATTAACTGTTTATATATAGCAATCCCTAAAAGTTAGGCAAAAACTAACTTTTAGGGATTTTTATATATACCGCTGAGTGACATTTTTAAGTCGGATGAATGCAAGAAAGAATGTGGAGAATTGTTATAATTAGAATATGAAAAATAAACAGACATAGAAAGCCGCATTACCAAGGCACGTTAAGGAGGAAACGGATGAAAAAAATAGCAATTGGCGGAGGACAGGGATTTTGGGGAGATTCTCCAGATGCTGCTATCCATATGATTCACAATGCAGATATTCAATATCTTGCATGTGACTATCTGGCAGAACTGACGCTGTCCATTATGGCAAAGCAACAACTAAAAGATCCATCAAAAGGTTATGCTCCTGATTTTGTGACAAGATTGTTGAAAGCAGCAGGAAAAACTGCTTGGGAAAGAAATATTAAAATTTTGACAAATGCAGGTGGCATGAATATTTCAGGATGTGTAGATGCTATTCGACAGTATGCAACTGAAGAAAATATGAAAGGGTATAAAATCGGTTATGTAACAGGGGACGACATTAAATCAAAAATCCCGCAGCTGTTAAAGGATGGATGGACATTTCCGAATTTTGACTACGAAGGCGATTTCACGGATATTGTTGATAAAATATATAATTGCAATGCCTACATTGGTCATGAAGGCATTCAAAGTGCAATTGAAGACGGAGCAGATGTTGTAGTCACCGGAAGAGCAGCTGATAGCGCACTTTTCCTGGCTCCGTTGGCTTATGAATTTGGTTGGAAAGACAATGACTGGGATAACCTTGCAAGAGGAATTATGGCAGGACATTTACTGGAATGTGGTGGACAGGGAGCAGGCGGCAATTATATGTATGATTGGCGTAGCGTACCTCAGATGGAAAATCTCGGATTTCCTATTGCAGAGTTGACAGATAAAACATTTGAAATTACTAAGGCCCCTGATTGTGGAGGAGTCATTTGCGAGCAAAGTTGTAAGGAACAATTTTTATATGAAGTGCTAGATCCGGCAAATTATCTGACTCCTGATGTAAATGTGGATATTAGTAATGCTACTATTACACAGGTTGGTGATAATCGCGTCAGAATTGATCATATTCATGGTAAAGAGAAACCGGATACTTTGAAATTGTGTGTTGGGTATCATAAAGGGTGGAAGACGGTTTCAATGTTGAGCTTTGCATGGCCTGATGCTTATGAAAAAGCCCGATATTGTGCAGACATTATCATGAAGAAAATGAAGCAAAAGGGAATGAAAGCGGATGATGTTCATATCAGTTTTATTGGTCTGAACAGCCTTCATCTTAATGTGGCTGATATGAGTGAAGAAGCATTGAAAAATCTGAACGAGTGTGTAATGCGCATTGCTGTATTTTCAGAGGATAAGAATGAATGTGCGAAGATCATCCCGGAAATCAGCCCTATGCAGTTAAACGGACCTCCCGGAGCATCTTTCTTCGGAGGAAGGGCTCGTGTGCAGGAAGTTATGGCACTGTGGCCGACATCTGTTCCACGAGAGGCAGTAGAGATCAAGAGCCATATTATTACAATATAGTTTTGCATAGAGAGGACAAGATTATGAGAGAAATATTATTGAATGATATCGCTCATGGAAGAAGCGGTGACAAGGGAGATACCAGCAATATCTGTGTATTTGCCAGAAAACCTGAATATTATGAAATTATTAAAAGAGAAGTAACGCCCGAAAGACTACACAATTTTTTCGGCGACATGGTAAAGGGCGAAATTATAAGATATGAAGTTCCCAGCCTTGGTGGATTTAATTTTGTACTCAAACATGCACTTGGAGGTGGTGCAACCATGAGCTTGCGGTTGGACAGCCTTGGAAAATCTATGGGGAGTGCCATTATGAGATTAAAGATTCACGTAAAAGATGAGGAATTATAAGGGGATCGGAGGTGAGACCTTATGGGATTAGAAAAAGTGGAAGCACTACAGAATTTGGTAGTTCTTGACTTGACCCGGGTAGTAGCAGGACCCTATGCAGGCTCTATATTGGGAGACTTCGGTGCTGAAGTAATAAAAATCGAAGTGCCGGAAAAAGGTGATGATGCCAGAAGCTATGGTCCTTACAGAAATGGAGAAAGTGTTTACTATGCGAACCTGAATCGCAATAAAAAAGGAATTACATTGAATTTGAAGACGGAAGAAGGGAAAAAAATCTTCCTGGAACTGGTGAATAAGGCAGATATTCTCTTGGAAAATTATCGACCTGGGGTTATGGAACGATTGGGATTGGGATATGAAGTTTTGAGAGAAAAAAACCCACGCCTTATTTACGGAGCAGTGTCAGGCTTTGGCTGCTATGGATCGTACTCTGACAGACCGGGTTATGATATTATTTCACAGGCAATGGGAGGTCTTATGAGCGTTACCGGTGCAAAAAACGGAGATCCTACGCGTTCCGGAAATGCCATGGGTGATATACTGGGCGGTATGAATCTTGTGATTGGTGTTTTAATGGCTTTGAACGTAAGAACACTCACCGGAAAAGGACAAAAGGTAGATGTATCATTGGTAGATTCTGTAGTGGCCAGCCTGGAGAATGCATATACAAGATATTTTGAGTCGGGGCAACTTCCTGTAAGAAATGGAAATGCGTATGCATCTATTGCACCCTATGATAGTTATCAGGCGAAGGATGGTCAGGTTATTATAGCATGTGGAAATCAAAAGCTATATGAGAAGCTTTGCAACGAAGTTCTTCATATGCCATGGATGATAACGGATGAACGTTTTCTTACGGTTTCTTTGAGAGTACAGAATAACGAAATACAAAAGAAATATATTGAAGAGTGGACAACGCAATATACTGTGAATGAAATTGTAGAAAATGTATTGGCAAAAGGAATTCCGGCAGGCCCCATCTATAATGTAAGGCAGATCACAGAAGATAAACATATCGCCATAGAACGTGAAATGTTTGTGGAGATAGAACACCCTGTGATTGGGAAAATGAAAGTAAATGGCAATCCTATTAAGTTGATGGATAATATGCCTGAGATCAGTAAACCGGCACCAACACTCGGACAACATAATGAGGAAATATTCTGTGGGTTACTGAAACATTCCGAGGAACAGATTAAGGAATGGAGGAAACATAACATTATATGATGGAAGATATACCATTCAGTGCCATTATGAAGTCGCCTGAATGCAAGAAAGAATCTTGAAAACTGATATAATGGAAATACATAGAAAAGGTGGTGGAGAGATGAAAACAAAAAAACACAATTGGAAAAGATGGCTACCGCTCTACTTGATGATGGCACCTGGATTAATCTATATTTTTATCAATAATTATATTCCTATGTTTGGTACAATTATTGCCTTTAAACATATCAATTACCAGAAAGGCATTTTGGGGAGTGATTGGGTAGGACTGAAAAATTTCAAATTTTTGTTTGCCACAAACGATGCCTGGGTAATTACAAGGAATACGTTATTGTATAATCTTGCTTTTATAGTGATTAATACAGTGGTTGGAATTATTCTTGCAATTTTTATATGCGACGTTGTGAGCAAAAAATTAAAAAAGCTTTATCAAAGTGCGGTATTGCTCCCCTATCTGATGTCAATTGTAATTATTAGCTATATTGTTTTCGCATTTCTTTCAACAGAAAACGGAATGGTGAATAATTCACTGCTGATTCCATTCGGGAAAAATCCGATTTCGTGGTATGCGGAACCAAAATACTGGCCGTTTATTTTGACACTTGTGAATGTATGGAAGGGAGTCGGATATGGTTGCTTGATTTATATCTCGGCGATCAATGGTATTCCCAAAGATTACTATGAAGCTGCAAATTTAGATGGAGCAGGTAAGTGGAAACAGATTCGATGTATTACGCTTCCATCCTTAGTCCCTTCGGTGATTACGCTTACTTTGTTATCGATTGGAAGAATTTTCTATTCTGATTTCGGATTGTTTTATCAGGTACCGTTGGACTCCGGAACATTGTATTCTACGACAAATGTAATTGATACTTATGTATATAGAGCACTGATTAAACTGGGAAATGTTGGAATGTCTTCTGCTGCTTGCCTATATCAGTCGGTTGTAGGATTTGTTTTAGTTCTCACCGCTAATTTGATCGTTAGGAAAGTAAGTAAGGAAAACGCACTGTTTTAGGAGGAGAAAAATGATCCGTTCAAAATCGAATATGCGGTTTCAGATTTTAGCGAATTTTATACTGATTCTGTTTACCATATTTGTAATTACCCCTTTTATTCTTTTGATTATGTCTTCCTTTACGGAGGAAAGTACACTGATAAGAAACGGATATTCATTTTTTCCGGAAAAATTCAGTTTGGGAGCCTATGCTTACATATGGAAAAATGCGTCTAAGATAATGAGGGCCTATGGAATTACAATTTTGGTCACAGTAGTTGGAACAGCTGTCAATGTTATGCTGTCAACAATGATTGCCTATCCGTTATCTCTTGAACAATTGCCTGGAAGAAGAGCAATAACTTTTTACCTTTTCTTTACGATGCTTTTTAGCGGTGGATTGGTACCATCCTATTTGTTGTACAGTAATTATTTTCATATAAAAAATACAATTTGGGCTTTAATTGTTCCTAACCTGTTGCTGTCGGCAATGAGTGTGCTATTAATACGTACATATATATCAACAAGTATACCATCAGCATTGTTTGAGGCTGCAAAGGTAGATGGGGCAGGAGAATTTACAGTATTTTTTAAACTGGTGATTCCTTTGTCTAAACCCATTATTGTAACGATGGGAACTTTTGCCGGTCTGGGTTACTGGAATGACTGGACAAATGGTTTATATTACCTTACGGATACTAAATATTATAGTATCCAGAATCTGTTGAATAAAATGATTACAGATATACAGGTATTGTCTTCTAATTCGTCCATGGCTTCACAAGCCTCTTCGGAAATGGCAAAATTACCTACAGTAGGTGTACGTATGGCGATTGCGGTTGTAGCAATGCTGCCGATATTTGTATTATTTCCGTTTTTACAGAAATATTTCCAAAAAGGAATTGCATTAGGAGCAGTAAAGGGTTAATACATTGCCCTTACAAGATAAAATAAATATATGGGAGGATAACAAATGAAGAAAAAAATTTTATCAATGTTACTTAGTATGGTGTTGACGGTAGCTTGCTTTACGGGATGCGGGAGTAACCCAAGTAGTGGTGGAGAAACCGGTGGAGCAGCTTCTACAGAAACACCTAAAAATCCGGAAGATATGTATACGGTCACAATGGCTGTGATTGGAAATGATCAGGAGGACATGGATCTTGTAGAAGCAGAAATGAATAAAATCCTGGCGGAAAAGGTTGGTGCACAAATTGATGTAATCACATTGGGATGGGGAGTATATCAGCAGCAGTTACAACTTATGTTATCCGGTGCGGAAAAACTGGATTTGGTCCCTATAATGTATAATAACGTGAGTACCTATGTAAACAGCGGTCAGGTATTGGATATGTCTGATTTGATTGACCAGTATGGCGTTAATATGAAAGAAGCTTTGGGTGAAGATATTCTCAAAATTGCTAATATGAATGGCTATGTGTATGGTGTGCCGGTGGAAAAAGAATGGTATGCAGACAGCTGTCTGGTAATGAGAAAAGACATTTTGGACAAATATAATTTGGATGTGTCTAATGTGAAATCTTTGGCTGATTGTGCACCTATTTTCGAAACGATTCATGAAAATGAACCTGATATGAAAATTATTGTAGGCGCTAAAGATGGTTTGATCGGTAACATATATTTTGCCGATGTACTTTCCGATCGCTTTGGAGTATTGGATAATGGCGGTGCTGATACTACGATTGTGAATTACTATGAGACGGATAACTACAAGAATCTGGCTGCTACGGTTCATGATTATTATGAAAAAGGTTATATCGACAAGGATATGGCAACATCTACAGATGCCGGAACCACAATCCTGAAGGCCGGAAATGCATTCTGCTTTGCCACTCCTTATAAACCGGGCGTTGCGGAACAGGAAAGTCTGAATACCGGTTATGAACTGGTGGCTGTAAGAATCAACCCTACTCCTGCGTTTTGCTATACCAATGCTGTTGCCGCAATTACATGGGGAATTGGTCAGAATTGTGAAAATCCGGAGATGACAATGAAAGTGCTGGACTACATGTACGGTGATCCGGAATTAATGAATCTGTTTAACTGGGGTATTGAAGGTGTTCATTATGTCGTAAAAGATGCTGAAAATGATGTGATTGGATTCCCGGATGGGGTAGATGCTTCTAATGCAAAATACAATCTGAATATGGGATGGGAACTTCCGAACCAGTACAAGATCCATGTATGGGAGGGAAGCTCCAGAAAGATTATGGATGCGCAGAAAGAGATGAATGCCACTGCAAATAAGTCAAAAGCATTAGGTTTCATGTTTGATAGTACATCTGTCAGCAATGAGATTGCAGCACTAAACAATGTGGTTAGTGAGTATTCGGCTTCTATCGATTGTGGCGCAGCTGATCCTGCCACGGCCATTCCGGAGTTTAATGAGAAGTTATACGCAGCCGGTCTTCAGACTGTAATGGACGAGAAGCAGAAACAATTGAACGAGTGGCTGGAAAATCAAAAGTAATGTGTTATAATGTGGCTGTGAATAACAGGAATAAATAAATATAGGAGGTCCCGATTAATGTCGAGAAAACATAAGAAGGTCTTGAGAAAAAATATTACTCTGATCATGTGCGCATTAATCGGGACAATTGTTGTTGTATACGGTGTTGGTATGATATTATTCCGTGGATATGTCAAAGAGATAGCAAATATAGCCAGCCGGACATTTGATTTCTACGGGAATGAATTGGATCAAAAAATGAATGGCATTAATACGCAGCTTGTAAACACGTTGTTGAATAATAAATCTATCAGAGAAATAGAAGAGATGGATTTAAACACAGAGGATAACTCTGTGGTTTACAGCATTGCGGAGCAAAATGAATTGAAACAATATTTTCAGGCAATGGCAATTAATTATGGGGACGAATACCATTTTTGGTTTTATAACAAAGACAAAGATATTTTTCTGATTACGGGAGACGATGAATACCTTCAAAAGGAACTTTTTAAAGGATATATTAGGACAGTGGCTTCCGAAGAACGGATTCCTATAACAGAAAAGAGAAAATGGTTTGTGCAGGATGTTCAAGGAACGTTGTTTCTTACAACTACCTTTTGCCTGAAAAATAATTATGTGGGTTGTTGGATACGGCCTGAGAAAATATGCGCTTCTTTTCGAGAAACACAGGAAGATACACTTTCCTTTTTTATTCGGGATTTGAGCACCGGAGTACATTATTTGGAGAATAGCAGTGCATCCGGAAGTATGTTTCAGAAAAATGAAAACATTCAGGAAATAAGTAGCGCGCATTATTGGGAATACGAATTTGAAAATGCAAATGTATCTATAGGAATAGATGTCAGCGACAAAATAAAGAAAAGTGCTGGAACCTATGAAATACTGATGGGAATTACCACAGTATTGATTTGCTTTATGTGTATTGGAGCTTTTTATTATTTCAGGCACTATGTACAAAAACCGTTATACATTTTTGAAGAGAATCTACGAAAATTTCAGGAAACTGGAGAATTAGAGCAAAATAATTATTATGAAGAATTCGAAAATGTAGGTGAAATCTGGAGAAATCTGGAAAAAGAAATTCAGGAATTAAAAGTTCAGGTATATGAAGAACAGCTGGAAAAACAGAAAACTAAAATAGATTATTTACAATTACAGATCAGGCCCCATTTTTATATTAACTGTCTTAATAGCATATACAGTATGGCGCAGTTGAAACATACAGAAGAAATCCAGCAACTGGCATTGTATGTATCCGGATATATGAGATCTATTTTCCGCAAAGGAACGAAGCCTATCTTAATGGATGAAGAATTACAGCAGATTGTAAATTATGTAAAAATCCATAATATTTTATACCGCTATGATTGCAAGTGTCATATCTGCGTAGATGAGCGTGTGAAACAGGCAATGATTCCACCGTTGATAATGATAGTCTTTGTGGAAAACTGCGTGAAGTACACGGTAGGAAGCAAAAGAAAGATAGAAATTAGCATTGAAGGAAGCTTTCTGGATGAGGAACAGAAAAAAATACGAATTCGTATAGCGGATAATGGTCCGGGTTTTCCTGAGAATGTGTTAGAAAAATTTCGAAAGAATGAATTTGGAGCAAATGATGACAGATTCCAAATTGGAATACGCAATACAAAAGATCGGCTTCAACTGCTCTATGGGGCGGAAGCAAGTCTCATGATAGGTAACGGTGAAAACCTGGGAACGGAAGTTATAATAATAATTCCGTATCAAAACGGAGATGAAAAGAGTGAATATTCTATTAGTAGATGATGATGTGAATGTGCTGGAAAGTCTGCAGTTTGGGGTTGCATATTCGTCACTGGGAATAGAAAAGATTTACGTTGCTGAAAATGCTGCGGATGCCAAAAAGATACTTAAGAATGTACCGATCCATATTATGGTAACAGATATAGAAATGCCAAACGAATCGGGAATTGAATTGTTAAAATGGACAAAAACACAGAATTTAGACGTGGTTACTATATTCTGCACGTGTTATGCAGATTTTAATTATGCCAAAAAGGCTGTGGAACTTCAATGTTTTGACTATTATCTGAAACCGATTTCTTTTGACGATTTTGAAAAAATAATATCTAGGGCTGTAGAAAAAGTCAGACAAGAGAGCAGGAAGAAAACATATTATCAGTATGGCGTGTATTGGTTGGATGATGTAAAAAACAGAAAAGCACATTTTTGGGAGCATATCATGTTTCCGCTGGCAATTCCGGATGAAGAACTTTTAAATGCATTGATTGAAGACAATCGTTTGGAATATGACACTGAGCAGTTGTTTGATGTTTTTTTGCTACATACATATGAAGAAGAGGAACGTTTTCAGAATCTGACTTCAACAATGAGCGAATTTATTATTAAAAATGTCGTTACAGAAATTTTTAGCGATATGTGCAATATGGAGACCATAGTGAAGTATGGAGAGGATACCTATGTGATTGTAACCCGTAATCTAAAAGAAAATGCGGAGATGGTACTGAAGAAATTGATTATGCAGTGTGATATCCATCTTAATTGTCGAATGCGTGTATTTTATGATCTTGAATGTCCTCTGCCCGCCGTAAAGGAATGTTTTGAAAGGTTGATTCATATTTGGAATGAAAATATCAGCAACGATGTACAGATATTCTGGGCGCGGACATACCAAAGGGAAGAAAATACATATTCATTCGGTGCTATTGGAGAATGGGAGATTTATCTGAACACAGGTGCGGTGAATAAGATTTTAGATGAAATCGATCACTATTTCTCAGAGAAAAAGAGACATCATGGGTTAACAGCGTATGAATTAAAAGCTATGCAGGTGAATCTGATTCAGATGGTGAATACTGTGTTGATGAAAAACAATATCGAAGCCCATGAGCTATTTGTAAATACGGAATATGAAACTTATCGGAAAATGTCATTGAAGAATTATGATAACTATATGGAATTTTGTAAATATTTATTGCAAAAAGCATATAGCTATATTGCCTACGTAAGAGAAAATACATCTATTGTAGAGGTAGTTAAAAAATATATTGAAGAACATTATAATGAGGAAATTTCCAGAAATGAGCTGGCAGGAATTGTATATTTAAATGCAGATTATCTGGCAAGACTTTTTAAAAAAGAAGAAGGAATCTCTATTACCGATTATGTTATTCGTATGAGGATAAAGAAGGCGTCTGAACTGTTACAATACAGTGACATCTCTATTAATGAAATTGCTATGAAAGTGGGATATGATAACTTTTCATATTTTTCCAGATTATGTAAAAAAGTGTTGGGATGTAGTCCGAAAGATTATAGAAAAAAAGCAAAGGAGAAATTAAATGAGTAGTTATTTTGAATGTTCGGGAAATGGACCGATTGTGACAACAAAAGCAGGAAAAATAAGGGGATATTTGTGGAATACAACATATACATTTCAGGGGATTAAGTATGCAAATGCAAAAAGATTTCAGATGCCGGAGGAAATTCAGCCGTGGGATGGGATAAAAGATGCTACTTCTTATGGCTATGTATGTCCATTGTTAACCCAGGATGTTCCCAACGGTGAAATTATGGTTCCTCATAGATACTGGCCTATGGATGAACACTGTCAGTATTTGAACGTTTGGACGCAGACGTTGGATACTTTGGCAAAAAAACCGGTTATGGTATGGCTTCATGGAGGTGGATTCTATGCAGGATCTTCTATCGAACAGATAGCATATGACGGTACAAATTTAAGCCAATTTGGGGATGTGGTTGTAGTATCATTGAATCATAGATTAAATCTTTTGGGATATTTGAATTTGTCAGAATATGGAGAAAAATATTGGAACTCGGGAAATGTTGGAAATGCTGATATTGTAGCGGCATTGCGCTGGATTAGAGACAATATTGAAGCGTTTGGCGGGGATCCTCAAAATGTAACGTTATTCGGGCAATCCGGAGGAGGCATGAAAATATGGACGCTGATGCAGACACCGGAGGCTGATGGCTTGTATCATAAAGCGATTATTCAGAGCGGCGTATTGGAAGATTTTATTGATGAAGAGAATACAGATGCCAAACCACTGATCCGGGCAATGCTGCAGGAGCTTAATATGGAAGAATCGGATATTGAGAAATGGGAGGATATGCCTTACAGAGAGCTGGCAGATGCTTATAATAAAGTATCCGATAAAGTACTGGCTGAAGGTGGTTATATAGGAGGACATCCGATTCGGAACTCTTATTACATGGGGGATCCCTTAAAAATTGGATTTTCGGAATATGCTCAAAAGGTGCCGGTGTTAATAGGAAGTGTGTTCGGAGAGATGGGATTTGCACCCGGGCTGATCGGAAGGAATCAAATGACACAAGAGGAATTGATCAGGATTGTCGAAAAACGATTTGGTGAACATACTCAGTCTGTGATTCAGGCATACGCGCAGGCATACCCGGGAAGAAGCATTGCAGACTTAACTACATATGATATTTTTTTCAGAAAACCGGTAATTGATTTTGTGAAAAAGAGAAAGCCATACAAACAATCTAATATATATGCATATGTCTTTGCTGTTGAATTTCCTCTGGATGATGGAAAGCCGGCATGGCATTGTTCTGATCTGGCTTTTGTATTTCATAATACAGATAAGGTTCCCGTGGCTAATATGCCGGGAGTCACGGATAAACTAGAAGAAAAAATGTGCAAGGCATGGGTGAATTTTGCTAAAACAGGAATTCCATTCATTGATGAAACGATTGCTTGGCCGGCCTGTACAGAAGAGACAGAAAATTATATGGTTATCGACAATGATAAATGGCAGGTAAGAGAGAAGTTTGATTACGAATTAGTGAAACAGGTAGCGGACAGTGGCATGAAATCTCCATTTTCTATAAAAGAAAGGAGAAAAATGTTGCAGAAAACTCAAAAAGAAGCAGAAGAGAAAGGCGTATTTTTACATTGAAGACAGAAAAAATAATAACTGAATTATTGGAACAGATGACCTTGGATGAAAAGATCGGGATGGTTCATGGAAATGGATTGTTTCAGAATAAAGGGGTAGAAAGACTGGGAATACCTTCTATGAAATTTTCAGATGGACCTATGGGTGTTCGGAATGAGTTTCAAAATGATAAATGGATTCCCCTGGGCAATACTGATGATTATGTATCTTATCTTCCAAGTAATAGTGCTATAGCATCTACATGGGATGTCGATGTTGCATATGAAGTTGGCAAGGTCCTGGGAGCGGAAGCCAGAGGCAGAGGAAAAGACATGATTTTGGCGCCGGGAATTAATATCAAACGAAGTCCCTTATGTGGGAGAAACTATGAATATTTGAGTGAAGACCCCGTGCTGACAGCAGAGATGGCAGTTGCTTTGATAAAGGGAATACAGCAGAATGATGTGGCAGCCTGTGTAAAACATTTTGTGGCAAACAATCAGGAAACTAATCGACTGCATGTGGACACTAAAGTAAATGAGAGAACCTTGCAGGAAATATATTACCCGGCGTTTCGACAGTCTGTGCAGAGGGCAGATGTTTATTCGGTTATGGGAGCCTATAACAGATTAAACGGTACCTATTGCTGTGAAAATAATCTGTTGCTGAAGGAAGTATTGCGTGATCAATGGGGATTTGAAGGAATTGTAATCAGTGACTGGGGAGCAGTGCATAATACGTTAGATGCGGGGCAGGCAGCACTTGATATTGAAATGTCAGTATTTGATAATTTCGACGAATATTGTCTGGCAGAACCTTTGAAACAAAGGATCTTGGATGAATCAGTAGATATGGCGTGTCTGGATGCAAAGGTACGTAACATCTTGCGAGTAATGTTTAAGTTAAAAATGATTGGAAAGGAAGCGGTACATCGAAAAAACGGCTCCTATAATACTATGGCGCACCGGCAGGTGTTGAAAAAAGCAGCGGAAAAATCTGTTATTTTATTGAAAAATGATAGTAAATTATTGCCACTTGGAAATACATATCATAAGAAAATTGCAGTCATAGGTTGTAACGCAGACCGAATTCACTCGGGCGGTGGAGGTAGTGCAGAAATTAAGGCTTTGTATGAAATATCACCGCTTCTTGGAATCAAAATGGAATTTGGAGGTAATGCAGAAATAGTATATGAACCGGGGTATTATATTCCGGAAAAAAAGGAGCTTAACGGAGAAAACTGGCAGGCTTCCAGTGTGGATGACAAAGAAAAAATACAACAACAGATCCGCAGGATGAGAGAAGAAAAAAGAAGATTAAAAAAGGAGGCATTTTATTCAGACCTATCGGAAATTGAGGAAGAATATCACAGAAGAGCTCTGAAGCTTGCTGAAGAGAGCGATATTGTTCTGTTTGTAGGAGGGTTGGATCATGAATATGACATTGAGGGAGAGGATCGTCCCTGCATGAAACTTCCGTATCATCAGGATGAATTGATTACAAAATTATTAAAGGTAAGACCGGACACAATTGTAACTATGATAGGAGGATCTCCGGTGGAGATGCCATGGGAAGAAAAAGCAGGTACAATTTTGTGGTCTTATTATGCCGGAATGGAGAGTGGCACAGCCCTAGCGGGAATCCTCACCGGAAGAATCAATCCCAGTGGAAAACTGGCAGAAACTTTTCCTCGTGTTTATGAAGATACACCGACAGGTCATAACGGACAATTTGGGAGAGATAATATGGTCTGTTATGAAGAAGAAATTATGGTCGGATATCGTCATTATGAGAAAAATGATATTTTGCCGATGTTCTGCTTTGGACATGGACTCTCTTATACAGAATTTGCGTATCACGATCTGCAGGTGAAACAAGATAATGATGCAAAAGACAGAGTGAGCATATCGTTTGATATAGAAAACGTAGGTCAAATAGACGGAAGAGAGATTGTACAGATTTATGTGAGGGATGAGGAGTGTACAGTAATCAGACCAGAAAAAGAGTTAAAGGCATTCAAAAGCATTACGCTGAAAGCGGGGAGTGTATGCAGAGTAGAGATTACTTTGGATAGTATGGCGTTTTCATTTTATGATGAGAAGAAACATGATTTTTGTGTGGAACCCGGAATTTTTGAAATATGTGTAGGCAATTCAACGCAAAATATTTTATTGCATCAGAAAATTGAATACCCTAACTGCAGTAAGCAGAATGTGTGAAATCCCGATTCTAATTCATTATAAAATAAAGGATAAACTAGCTACCGCTTTGGGCTGACTGATGAGACCGTCAGCTCAAAGCGGTAGTTTTATTATTTTATGGAATTATGAAAGCGGTTGTCAAATTGGAAAGCGGAATGCGGAATCCTTAGGATATGGCTTGCCATTGTAGCAGATTCCGATTATAATAAAAGATTGTAACGGCAACGGCTTGGAATTGGGGATTATCATGAATATAGTAGTAGACGGATATAATATATGTTATAAAACAACCGGTACCGGCGATAAGACGGTTGTGATCTTACAGGGCTGGGGTACGGATCTGGGAGTGTATGATTCCGTAGCCGGTGTGATAGACGGCACCAGTTATCGTGTGAGCCAGTTCGATTTCCCGGGCTTCGGCGGCAGCGATGAACCGAAGGAACCCTGGGATGTAGACGGATTTGCGGATTTTTTCTGCAGATTTATGGAAGTAATGCAGGTAAAGCAGGCCACCCTCATCGGGCATTCCTACGGTGGCCGCGTGATCATCAAGCTGGCAGCCAGAGAGAGCATCCCTTTTGAGATCACAAACATTATCCTGATCGACAGCGCAGGTGTCCTGCCGGTGCGTACTACTGCACAGAAATGGAAGATCCGCAAGTACAAGATCCTGAAGAAATTCCTGAACATGAAGCTGATCTATGCTATGTTCCCGGAGGTGATCGATGACTGGAGGAGCCGACAGGGATCGGCAGACTACCGCAATGCGACACCCATGATGCGTCAGTGTATGGTGAAGGCAGTGAATGAGGATCTGACGGAGTTGCTTCCGAAGATCCGTCAGGAAGTGCTGCTGATCTGGGGAGATCAGGATACGGCAACTCCTATCCGGGATGCACATATTATGGAAGAGAAGATACCCAACTGCGGTCTGGCAGTGATCCCGGGAACCGGTCATTTTTCTTTCCTTGAGAAGCCGGCACAGTTCCGGGGAATTATGGAGGCATATCTGAAATGATCATACGTGTGCTGATAGCGGTCGTGCTTGCTGTTCCGGCATATTTTTATACCATGCGGTATAACATTCATATGTTCCAGCAGAACGGCTATAAGAATAAAGAACACCTTCACTGGCTGAAGAAGAAGTTCCGGCTGCAATGGATTCTCTATTTTGGTCTGGCATTGGGCATTGTAACCTGTGTGTTTCCGTACCTTGCCCTTGAAATCTTCGAGTATCTGGTACTGTTCGTGATCATCGTGGTATATCGTGCCATGAAGCGGATGAATACGAAGAAAAAGCTGGTGTATACTGCCCGGGTCAAGAGATTGCTCGCTACGGAGCTGATCCTTACGGCTGCGGTATTCGCTCTGGTGTGTGGATTTGGCGGAATGAAGCGGATCCCGGGGCTGTGCCTGATCCTGGTATCTGTGAATCTGTTTCTGGATATTGTGGCTAATGTCATCAATCATCCCATGGAGGCGGGGATCAATCAGCATTATATCAATGACGCTGTGAGAAAGCTGAAAAGCGTCCCGGGACTTACCGTCATCGGTGTGACCGGCAGCTACGGCAAGACCAGTGTGAAGTTCTATTTGCAGACACTTTTACAGGAAAAATATAACGTACTGGTGACGCCGGAGAGTTTCAATACGCCTATGGGTGTGGTGCGGACCATCCGCGGTTCCCTGAAGCCCACCACGGAGATCTTCGTCTGTGAGATGGGTGCCCGCCATGTGGGCGATATCAAGGAGATCTGCGATATGGTGCATCCCGATCACGGTGTGATCACATCTATCGGACCGCAGCATTTAGAGACCTTTTTTAACATGGAGAATATTCAGAAGACGAAGTTCGAGCTGGCGGATGCCCTGCCGGAAGGCGGCATGCTGTTCTTGAACGGTGACAACGATTATATTCAGCAGCAGGCAGCTTCTCCCGCGTATGATCAGACCCCGGAGAAGATCTTCTATTATTCCGAAACGGAAGGGACAGGATACTGTGCCAAAGATGTGAAGGTATCCCAGTTAGGTACGGAGTTCACGGTAGTGACCCCGGACGGCGAGAGCGAGAGATTCCAGATGCGTCTCATCGGGGCCCACAATGTCATCAA
>OGNM01000822.1_pt1 | contig 15863 bp, 13 predicted proteins | sample 1573441 | NCBI WGS metagenome assembly OGNM01 (sample SAMEA2581915, study PRJEB24529) | metagenome | biome: Human gut stool | place: China | collected 2011
CCCCAAACCCTGCTCATGGTTCGCACCTGACGGTGCGAACAGCAACGGCGTGTCGTGCTTACATAACTTCACCGAGGAGTTATCGAACAGACAGGAGGTACAATGACCAAAACGAATGTTCAACCGACCCCTAGCAATTCCAAGCACCACGACACGCCGAACAACAAAACGCACATCATCAAGTTCCGAGTGACGGAAACTGAAAAGATGGAACTCCAATGCACAGCAAAACTCCTTCATCTCTCCCTGTCCACCCTCATCCGCCGTGCCATTCACAACGTCAAGATCGAGAAAACGGTCATCGTTGCCAGTGGTGGCGAAGAAACTCTGACCGCCGTTTCCACCCTGCTTGCCCAGTGCAACAAGGTGGGCGGCAACCTCAACCAGCTTGCAAGGCACTTCAATTCCGGCGGTGCAGACACCGAGCTGATCCGGGCGAAACTCCTTGACGAACTTGCAGACCTGACTGCATTTCGGCTCCATGCCGAGAAAGTTCTGGGTGAACTGTATGGCAACGCTCAAGCATATCGCCTCAGTCGCAAGGGCAGCTGCATTGTTCAACCATAAACCGCATATTTGCGACATACAATTCGATGTTGTTGCCAACGATTTGAACAATCGAATTGTAATAAAAATTCGGACTACACCGCCATCGAAGCGTACCTCGTTTACCAGCACGACGCGTTCACCGGAAAGCAACTTCTGGATGAACAGGGCAAGCCGAAGCTGCGGGAATCCTACCTGCTCAATACGCTTGAGTGTGGCGATTTCTCGTTTGCAACTGCCTGTCTGCTGGCAAACCGCAAGTAAAGACTGCCAAACGACCCGCATCCTTTGAAGAACAGCACCGTGCAGAGCTGACAGCGCACCGGGCGGCAGCAGCCTATTTCAAGGCAAATGATATCACCAAGCTGCCCAGCCCGAAGAAACTGGAAGCCGAGTATGCGCAGCTGGCATCCGAAAAGGCAAAATTCTACGAGCAGTACAAGGAAGCCAAAGAGGAACTGCTCAAGCTGAAAACCGCAAAGCAGAATGTTGCGTCCTTTTTCCGGGAGGAAGAACAGACGCAGCAGGAGAGATAAAGGAGTGTGCGTATGATCAATCTGAAAATTGACCCGGAGTTCCAGTCCCAGATTCCCCCTCTGACCGATGATGAATTTAAGCAACTTGAAGAAAATATCCTCAAGGAAGGCAAGCTGCTCTCCCCTTTGATTGTATGGAACAACACCCTCGTTGACGGTCACAATCGTTATGCCATCCTCCAAAAGCACCCGGAGATTTATTTCTCCACGATGCCGCTCCCGTTTGAAAACCGGGAAGAAGTCCTCGCTTGGATTTGCAAAAATCAACTGGGGCGGCGCAACCTCACGCCGGAGCAGAAGTACTACCTGATGGGCAAACAGTACGAAGCTGAAAAAGCTGTGCACGGCGGTGACCGCAAAAGCACCGATGCAAAATCAAGTTCGCTAAATACGAACTTGATCGACAGCAGCAAAACCTGCGACCGAATCGCAGCAGAAAACGGAGTGAGCAAAGACACCGTTATCCGCGCCTCGAAGTATATGAGAGGCGTAGAGATTGCAGAAGAACTGATGCCTGGCCTGAAGCAGAGCATTCTGTCCGGACAGACAAAAGTGTCCAAAGCAGATATGCACCGCCTTGCCAAGGCGGCCTACTATGACCGCGCACAGATTTTGCAGGATATTCTGCACCCGGAGCTGAAGGTGGAACCGACACCTGACGCTGATGGTGTGATCCGCGTTCCGGGCAAAGCGCCTGTCATGCCATTCCGAAAGTTCGAATCGGTTTACGACAGCGATGCCTACCCGGAGGATGTACGGTACGAGTATGTGGCGTTGGAAGAGCTCACTACTCGTTTCCGCATTTCGTTCAACTACCAGTTGGAGCAGATGCCCGATAATGCGCAGCGTGATGTGATTCTGGAGATTATTCACAAGCATAAGGACTATCTTACTTCTCTGGAAGCCGCACTCGCAGATGTTAAAGACCAGACAGCATAACATCAGGCACATGGTATGCTGTTCACCGATGTCCAAAGGAGCGTGCGTTTGAACAAAAAGAAAAAGTCCACAAACACTTCCCCCTACCCCGATGAAGTCATCGACCGTCTGGCACGGGCATTCTACCCGGCCATCCTTGCCTGCTGGAACAGCGAGGAAGGCCAACGGTCACTTGTCGGGGCGAGGCCCCTCCATCTTGCTTGCGCAAGACCGTTCGGTCGCTTAAAAGCCCCACTGGGGCTTTCATTGCTCCGCTGCGCTGCGCAAACGCAAGTTTGCCGCGTGTGGCAGGCGGAGCAGGCTCATCATGCCCCCAGCAATGAGAAACAGAGCGTTCCCGATGGGGAACGCCCTGTTGTACATATCGTTATTGTCTGTGGCTTTTGGCAGGGTGCGTCCTTCGGGGCGCACCCTGTTTTTATTTTGAGCCTTCACCGGCTTTTTGAGCCTCAGCCCTCTGCTTCCTGAACCAGAATCGTCAGCTGCTTCTGAACGCTGTCATCTGCTGTGACGGTCAGATGAATTTCGCCCTCAGCTTCTCCTGCACGGACCACCGCCATGCAGCAGCCGTCAAAGGTCTCGCTTTCCGGGGTGTCATAACGCTCCTCGGAGCAGGGGTTTGCGCTGCCTACGGCTTCCAGAATGCCTGCACCCTCCAGCTCCACCTTCAGGGTGTGCTTGGTGTGCAGATCTGCGGTGTCATTTGCGTCCACGAATTTGATCATCACAAAGGCGGCATCTTCGCCGTTGGCTTGCAGGGTCTTACGGTCTGCTGTAAGAGTCATCTGTGCATCCTGTGCGGTGCGCAGCGTGAACACGCCGTCACATACGCCGCCGGTATAGCCCACAGCCTTCAGCTCGCCGGAAGTGTAGGGCACACTGTAGGTGGCGGTAAAATCCACCACGGTACGGCGCCCCAAAGAAGCACCGTTCAGGAACAGCTCCACCTCCTCCGAGGCGGAGTACACATCCACCGAAGCCGTCTGTCCCTCAAAACCGGGCCATGTCCAACTGGAAAGGTTATCCTTGAACATCCAAGGCGTTTTGCTGGAGATCTGACCGTTGTGTTCCATTCGCAGCACTGCCAGATAAGGTGCCTTCCGCAGACCGTAAACGATCTCCCGCAGATAGCTGATGGGGCGGCGGTTGCCCAGCAGATCCAGATCTCCAATATAGGCGGTGCGTTCCGGGTAGATGCTGCTGAAATTGGCACCGCCATCGTAATGGAAGATGCCGCAGCCGGCCTCCCCCAGATAATCGTAGCCAGCCCATGTGAAGTCGCCGATCATGTGGGGGTTCTCCTCCACAATGCGCCACAGCCGCACGATGTCTGCCGGGTAGGTCTCGGTACCCAGCACTGCCTTGTGGGGGTGCAGCTCATGCTCCAGCACGTGGCGTCCGGTAAGGTAGTTCAGACCGATCACATCGCAAGAATCCTCGCAGCCGGACAGCGCCTCGGTGAGCAGGGGATGGGTGGCAAAGTAGTCTCCCTTTTCCCCGGACATCAGGCTCATAAAGCTGTTCAGAGCATTGCTGCCGCCGCCATCGCCCCCGGTGGGACCGGGCTGTGCCGGGAACTTTCGCATCACATCCCCCATGATCTCCCGCAGACGGTAACCGGCTGCCATCAGGCCGTTGAGAGCGTTGGTGGTGTAACGGGTGGGGTCCAGCTCCCGGAAGGTGTTGCAGAGCCGACGGTTGGTCTCCGCTCCGCTTTCCGAGCCTGCCTCGGAGATCTCGTTGCCCACACAGTACAAAATGACACTGGGATGGTTGTAATCCTTGGCCACCATCTTTTGAATGGTGGGCTTCCAGTCCTGCTCAAAGTACAGAGCATAGTCGTAGGGATTTTTCCGCACGTTCCATACGTCGCTCAGTTCGTCCATCACCAGCACACCGTACCGGTCGCAGGCATCCAGCAGCGCCCGCCCTGCCGGGTGATGGGAGGAGCGGATGGCGTTGAAGCCCGCTTCCTTTAGTTGACGAATGCGGCGCTCCTCGGCATCGGGCAGGGTAGCTGCACCAAGAATGCCGTTGTCATGGTGGATGCAGGCACCCCGCAGCTTGACGGTCTGCCCGTTGATGCGTACCCCATGCGCTGCATCGATGCTCAGGGTACGGATGCCGAAGCCGGTCTCTTCCCGGTCCAGTTCTTCCTCGCCCTCCAGCACCTGCATGGTGCTGGTGTAGAGGTTGGGGTTCTCCGGGCTCCACAGAGCCGGGCTGTCCACGCAGTATCGGAAGGAGACGGTTCTGCTTTCACCGGGCTGGAGCAGGAGGTTCTGCCGGTCGGTGAGCACTGCCGTGCCCTCCCGGCAGATGGTCTGCTGCAGGGTCACCCGTTCTGTAACGGTGCTGGCAGACTGCACCTGTGCCGTCACATCCAGCAGGGCAAAGCCCTCGCCCACCTCCCGGGTGGTGATACGCACGGTATCCTGCGGCAGATAGACCTTGTTGCCCACCAGCAGCCGCACCGGGCGGTAGATGCCGCTGCCGGTATACCAGCGGCTGTTGGGTTCCAGACTGTTGTCTGCAATGACCTTCAGCAGGTTGTCGGAACCATATTTCAGGTAGGGGCTAGCCTCCACGGTAAACTCCGCATAGCCGTTCACGTTCCGGGTCAGCAGCCAGCCGTTCAGGTAGACCAGCGCCGTCTGGTACACACCCTCAAACACCAGCGACACCGGCTTGCCCTGCCACGCCTGGGGTGCGGTGAAATGCTTCTGAAAAATGTACTCGCCGCCGGGGTAGAAGCCGGTCTGTGCACCGTTTTTCGTGTCCGGGGTGCGGGCTTCGTGGATCATGGCATCGTAGGGCAGATGTACGGTTTTGGTCTGGGTATTTCCCAGAAAGGAATTCATCCGGGAATTGCCATCGCCCTTTTCTACTGTCCAATCTGCGTTGAAATTCTGTCGAATCATGCCTGTGCCTCTTTCTGGTGTTCAGCATCCCACTTCTTATTGGCTTTTTCCACATCCAGGAAAGCCAGCAGCACTGTAATAATGATGCCGATCACAAAGGGGAAGGTGATGTACAGGTTGAAGATCATCCGAATGGCGCTTTCGCTCTGGACCGTTGCGGTGCCCACAAAGCCACCCAGCTTCAGCAGCCAACCCACAGCCGCAGTGCCGATGCCGCCGCCGACCTTCACGCCCAGAGAGGAGCAGCTGTACATCATACCGTCCATGTGGACGCCGGTGGTGCGTGTGGTGTAGCCGCTGGCCTCAGCGATCAGGGCATTCAAAGAGCCGCTGAGGGTACCTGCAAAGATGCCCTTGATGAACATGAACAGCAGGAACATGGAGATGTTCTTCTGCATGGCAAAGTAGATCATGGGAATGCCCAGCACGCTGCTGATGGCGTAGCCCCAGAAGTTGACCTTCTGCATACTGCCGGTCTTTTTGATGAGGACAGGCGCAATGGCCAGTGCGATGATAACAGGGAACATCTTCATCACGGAGAACTGCCCCAGCAGGCTGCCATCGCCCCAGTAATAGGTGGCGCAGAACACACCGGCACCGGTGGTCAGGTTGCTCATGATGTAGTATACGATGTAGATGGCAAGGATCATCAGGTAATACTTGTTGTGGATGAGGATCTTAGCGGTCTCGGCAAAGCCATGCTTTTTCTCCTTGGCAACTGCTTTGCCTTCCTCTGCGGCTTCGCTGGTGTTATCGCTCAGTTCTTCCTCCGGCAGCTCTTTAACAGCAAGGCAGCTGATGGTGTTGACCACCAGACCAACGATAGCGAAGATCAGAGCCGTGGTACGCCAGCCTGCGGCACCGCTGCCAAACTTCTCCACCATGCCGGTAACGGCAAAGCCCATGAAGATGTTGGTAACGACTGCAAACATAAAACGGAAGGAGCCCAGCTGCACACGCTCATTGTTGTTCTTGGTGATCAGCGCCACCAGAGAGGAATAGGCAATGCCGTTGGCAGTATAGAACACTGCATTCAGTGCCGTGTACACGATGAAGAAGTAGATGTACTGCATGGTGGTGCTGCCAGCCGGGATGGCAAACAGCAAAAACAGGCAGAGGGAAACGCCTACCTGGCCAAACAGCATCCAGGGACGAGCCTTGCCCAGCTTGGAGTGGGTGCGGTCGATCAGGGTGCCAAAGATCACATCGCTGATGCCGTCCAGGACCTTGGAAGCCAGCATCAAAGAGCCGATGATGGCGCTGTCCAGACCCAGTGTTCCGGTCAGATAAAGCAGTACAAAGCTGGAAACCAGACCATAGGAGCAGTTAGAGGCCAGATCACCGGAACCGTAGGCCAGCTTCTGATACCATTTCAGATATTTTTTCTCTGTCGTTGCAGGTGCAGACATGGGGATTCTCCTTTCAAGATGTGCTGTATCATTCACGGCGACAGAATGCGTCTGTCGCTTTACATTTTTTCAAAAGCACTCTATAATAAAGCCATCGGCCGCACAGCTTTTACAGAATGTTTTTGTATTGTGCCTATATTTTAGCAATTCCGTTCACATTTCACAATGACAGCATCGTGTGCCGCATCCATCAGATTGTATCATATTCGCACATTACAGAAAAGGAGACGCTTTCATGAAACCGGATTCCACCAGCTACGAGAATATTTTGGAGGTTGAAAATCAGGGCAGTCAGCTCTCTACCTTCTACAAGATCATGTCCCCGGTGCAGATCACGCTGGAGTCCTGTACCGGTCTGGGGGAAACCGACCAATACAGCATTCAGATGTTCTCACCAAATGGCTGCTGGCTGCATGAAAACTCTATGGATGCTTTGTTCCGTGCGCTCAGCTCCCGTCCGCTGCACCGCCACGATTATTTTGAGCTGATGCTGGTGCTGGAAGGAGAGGTCATCCAACAGATCGAGGAAAAAGAATATCCCTACCGTGCCGGGACCTGCTGTCTGGTGAACCGCAGTATCCTCCACAACGAACGGTTCACAGGCCCCGCCAAGCTCTGTTTTATTGGTCTATCCGTAGATTTTGTCCGCAGCCTGACGGAATCTGCATCCCTGCAATTATTTGAAGCCGAGCGTCATCTGCCGGAAAATCCCGTTTTGCAGTTCATGCTGGCAAATCTGGGCCAGGACCTCCGAAAGGAATATCAGGATCTTTTCCCCACACCGGAAAACACCGATAGCGTTCAAACCCTGACAACGCTCATCGCCCGCATGACCCACATCCTGCACGAACCCAGTGCCGCCGCCACCTATTATTTGAAGGGCGCGCTTTGCGAACTGTTCGATTTTCTGTCGTCCGGGTTCTACGTCACCCCGGTTCACCTGAGCAGCAGCCCCGAAATCCTGCTCTTTCTGCGTATCAGCCGTTTGCTGGAGGATACCGACGGGCGGCTGCCTCGCAGTGAACTGGCACGGCTTTTGAATTACAATGGCAGCTACCTCAATTCCATCGTCCAGCGCCGCACCGGTCTGTGTCTTTTCGATTACGGCATGACCTTCTGTTTCCAGAAGGCTGAACGGCTTTTGCGGGAGACAACACTTTCCGTCAGCGAGATCGCCCTACAACTCAAATTTACCAACCGCACCCACTTCTACGAGCTGTTCCGGCAAAAGTACGGCATGACCCCGCAACAATGGCGCAAGATGCAGAAAAGCGCAGAGCACTCTGAATAAGGTTCTCTGCGCTTTTCTCTTAATCTTCTAACCCATGGCTCCCAGTTACGTTTTTCAAGTATTCTTCTAGATTGCCGTTCAGAATCAAATCCGCATAGCCCAGTGGGTCATTGTAAATAAGATAGTCCAGCTCCGCCCTCTGCGCCACGGTCACATCCAGCGCATCCTCGACCCTGGTGCAGTCAATGGAAATTTTTCTCCCATCTTGGAGAGTCAACTCCACGCACCCGGTATCCATGTTGAAATGGCAAGCTCTTGCATCGTACTTCATAATCATACCCTCCAAATCTTGTTATCAGCTTACGGTCTATGACAAGGTATCGGAGTTTTGTATCTTCCACGAGAGCCTTCATTCTCTGATCCGAAGAAAACGAAAAATCCGAACCCTTCTCCAATCGGAAACAGGTTCGGATTTTTCTTGTTTGGTGGGCGCGGGTGGATTCGAACCACCGAAGCTGAAAAGCAGCAGATTTACAGTCTGTCCCCATTGGCCACTCGGGAACACGCCCAGATTCTGTTCACGTCCTTGCCGGACGACTCGTTTATTTTAGCAGACAAAAGCGGATTTGTCAACCGTTTTTTCGCATTTTTTCAGCTTCTTTTTTCGAGCGCAAAAAAACGGCGCAGCTTGGCGGAAATTCTCCGCTTCGGCTGCGCCGTTTTGCGAACGATTCATGGAGCGGGGCGTCTCCCCTGCTCAGGGTTCCAGATGTTTCCGGCGCTCATAGTCCCGGAGAGCCTCAATGGCCTCGCCGGAAAGCGGATAGAGCGCGATGAGGTTGAAGATGGTCATCAGGCCGATGCCCACATCACCAAGGTCCCACACGACCGTGTAGGCCTGCACACCGCCCACCAGCAGCATCCCCAGCGCCAATACCTTATAAAGGGTCTGCCAGAGCCAGCGGTCCCCGAAGAGATACGCCACATTGGAGCGGGCGTAGAACAGGATACCGATGAAGGTGGAAAAGCTGAACAGCGCCAACGTCACAGCGATAAAGATGACGCCGAAACTGCCCAGATGGTACTGCACCGCCGCCTGCAAGAGGTCCATGCCGGTCAGGCCCGCCGTGACGGATTCCGGGGCCAGCAGCATGACGAAGGCCGTGCAGCTGCAAATGACGATCGTATCAACGAGGACGCCCAGTGCCTGGACCAGCCCCATCTTGACCGGGTCATCGCATTCGGCGGCTGCGGCCGCACAGGGGGCCGAGCCGCTGCCCGCCTCGTTGGAGAACAGGCCGCGCTTGATGCCGTTCATCAGAACGGCACCAAAGCCGCCCGCCGCCACCTGCCGCAGACCGAAGGCTTCCGAGAAGATGCTGCCCAGCACCGCCGGGAGGTGGGTGATATTGGTCGCGATGACATAAATCGTCATCACAAAATAGCAGACCGCCATCACCGGCACGATGACGTCCAGGCTTTTCACGGTGGCGTTCTTGCGCAGCACGATGACTGCCGCCAGCACCACCAGTGCCACCGTCGTTGCAATGGGCGGGATGTGGAACGCATTCTTGAACGCCGAGCTCACCGAGTTGCTGACGACCTGGCTGATTCCGCACCAGCAGATGAGGCCCGACAGCGCAAACAGCACCGCGACCACCGATCGCCGCAGCGGTTTCTTCCGCTTCCGCTCCGCCCACACGTGGATATAATAGGCCGGGCCGCCGCGCTGGCCGCCGTAGAGCGGATCGGGCTGTCGGTACTTCTGGGCCAGTGTGGATTCCACAAACGCGGTGGACGCGCCCAGCAAGGCCGTGACCCACATCCAGAACACTGCGCCCGCGCCACCGGCAGACACCGCCGCCACAACGCCCACCAGATTTCCCATGCCCACGCGGGTGGCCGTGGAAACGATGAGGGTCTGGAACGACGAAAGGCTGTCCCTGCTCTGGTTTTTCTCGCAGACAGCCGAGATCATATCCCGGAACAGCCGCACCGGCAGCAGACGCGTCCGCAGGGTGAAGAACACCCCCGCCATGAGCAGCAACACCACCATCAGCGAGATCCCCACGCCGCCCGCAATGGGCAGCACAAACAAATCGCCCCAGAGAAAACGGTAGACCGTTTCAATCAAATGAATCAACTGGGTCTCCTCCTGTGTTTTATACTTCGTACTTTATTATACTGGTTCAGTTCAGTTTTGTAAAGCGGAAAAAACAGCAGACAGTCCGGAGCAGGTCGTCTCCGGGCTGTCTGCTGTTTATGATATGGAAGGAGAATCGGGAACGGTCGTAATTCGTTTGCATGCAGCCGTGCTGCATTGCCGATCACAGGGAGATGGGGCTCATGCTGCATGATTCGTTTGTCCTGCGACGCATAATAGAGAGTGGCGAATGCTCGTTTGGTCTCTCGTGCGGGAAGCGGAAGCAGCGCCCTCTTGCGGTGCCCTGCATCCGCTTCGGCCCTTGGGCGGGCCTCGCGTCTTGCAGACCGCTGCGCCAAAAATTTCTCCCTGTTTCTGCCGCTGGCAGCGGTCGAAATTTTAGCCTTTCACGCCGCCCAGTGCTACGCCGCGGACGATGAACTTCGAGAGCAGCAGGTAGACGATGATCACGGGCAGGATGGCGATGGCGACCATCATATACACCTTGCCCATATCGAACTTCAGGAAGTCTGCACTGCGCAGCTGCGCGATCAGGATGGGCAGGGTCTTCTTATCGGCGGTATCCAGGACCAGAGCAGGGATGAAGTAATTGTTCCAGCTGGACACGAAGGCGAAGATGGCCTGCACCGCCAGCGCGGGCTTCATGATGGGGAGCACGATCTTATTGAAGGTATAGAACTCTCCGGCTCCGTCGATGCGGGCCGCTTCCACGATCTCCATCGGCAGGCTGGCGTCAAGGTACTGCTTCATAAAGAAGAAGACGGCAGGCGCTGCGATGCTGGGGATGATGAGCGGGAGGAACGAGTTCTTCAGGCCCATCTTCGTGATGAGCTGCAAAAAGCCCAGAGCCGACACCTGCGTCGGCATGGTCATGATGAGCAGGATGATGGCGAACGCCGCCTTCTTGAACCGGAAGTTGTAGGCATAAATGCCGTAAGCCGTCAGGGCCGAGAAGTAGACGCTGAGCGCAGCCGAACAGGCCGAGACGATCAGGCTGTTCCGCACACCGGTCAGCACCGGGATATTCGCGTCGTTCAGCACGTTTTTCAGATTGGTCATCAGGGATTTGCCGGGGAGCAGCGAAAAACCTTTCTGGATCTCAAAGTGGGTGCGGGTGGAGTTGATGACCAGCACATAGAAGAAGAACAGGCACAGAAAGCTGATGAGCACCAGCGCGATGTAGCACCCGGTGCGGCGGGCCGCCAGTGTGGCTTTTTCCGACTTTGTCAATGCAGTGTGAGCCATTACTTTTTCCCTCCTTTCAGAGCCTTGCGCTCTGCCTTGCTGCGGCCATCGTCCTCCCTGGTCAGGCTCACGTAAACGACGACGCAGAGCACTGCACAGACGAGGAACAGCACCACAGACACCGCGCCTGCCATGCCGTAGTTCTTGCTGAACAGGTGGTTGTTCAGGTACATGATCATGGTGGTGGAGGTGCGGTCCGGGCCGCCCTTGCCGTTGGTCAGGATCTGCGGCACATCGAACATCTGCAAGCCGCCGATCATCGAGGTGATCATGACGTAAACGAGGATGGGGCGGATGAGCGGGATGGTGATCTTCCAGAACATCTGGTTCGGGGTGCAGCCATCCAGCTCAGCGGCCTCGTACAGGGTGGGGTCCACGCCCATGATGGCGGCCATCAGCATGATGGTGGTGTTGCCGAACCACATCAGGAAGTTCATCAGGCCGATCAGACCGCGGTTGCCCCAGACCGTGTTCAGGAAGCTGAACGGCTGCTTGAGGATGCCCATGCCCATCAGCGCCGCATTGACGGGGCCGTTGTCCGAGAAGAGGGCGAAGAACAGCATGGCGAACGCCGATGCCATGATCAGGTTGGGCATGTAGATGACCGTCTTGAAGAAGGTCTGGCCCTTCAGCTTGAGGCGCAGGTCGGTGAACCAGGCCGCCAACAGCAGAGAGATGGCGATCTGCGGGATGAAGCCGATGATCCAGAGCAGCAGAGTGTTGCTGAAATATTTGGGCAGATCTGTTGCAAACAGGGTCACGTAGTTCTTCAAGCCCACGAAGTTGGGCCCGATGATCTTCAGACCGCTGCGGTAATATTCAAAGAAGCTGTAATAGATGGTGGATGCCAGGGGGATCAGCTGGAATACCGCGAAAATGAGAAAGAACGGTGCGATGAAGATGTAGCCCCATTTCGCGTAGCTGATCGACCCTTTCTTTTTTGTTTTCTCTCCCATGTGACTGCCTCCTGACGGATGTTTCCGGAAAAAAGGGAGCGGGCGGGGCACTGCGCCCGGCCCGCCCCCCTGATCTCAGTTGTGTGTGAGTGCGTCTGCCTTATGCGGGCCAGACAACGTCGGTCAGCTCCGGATACTTCTCCTTGATGGCGGTCTCGAAGTTTGCCTTTGCGGTATCTTCATCCACGTTGCCGGTGAAGTAATCCTTGAAGGCGGTCTGGAAGCTCTCGTTCAGGCCCTGGTCATACGGGCCGGCGTTGGACATGTCGATCTTTTTGGCTGCCTCTGCGAACAGCGCGATGTGGTTCTGGCCGCCCAGGAAGTCGGACTTGTAATCGCTGCTGGCGATCTCTTCCATGGCCTTTTCGTTGTTGGTGTAGTCCTGAGTATCCAGGGTGATCTGCTTCATGATAGCTTCATCGCAGGTCAGCTTCTGCATGACATCCTTGATGGTGTCGAGGTTGTCGCTGCCGGCTGCGCCGCAGATCCAAGTGCCGCCCCAGTAATACGGCTGAGGGCCTTCGCAGACTGCGTAGTCGCCGTAGATGCCGTTGCCGACCTCTTCCTTGCCGCCCTCAGAAGTAGGCGTCTCCAGAGAGTTGCCCAGCAGGGTGAAGTTGATGCCCCAAGTGGAGTAGAAGAAGCCGAACACCTTACCGGTGGGGCCCTGATCGGAAGCCCACTGGCTGTCCCACAGGCTGGACTTGTTGTTGTAGCCCTTGTCGGTGTACTCCTTGGTCTGATCGACCCACTTCATGATGTTCTCATCGACGGTGACGGTGGTGCCGGTGACCCAGGGCGCTGCCACGTTGTTGGAGAAGGTGCGGTATGCGTCATCGAAGCCGGACAGCATCTTGTAACCCTTGGCGGATGCCTGTGCGGCGACGTCGTTGAACTTGTCCCAATCGGACAGGTAAGTCTGGACTTCGGTGGGATCATCGGTGCCCAGAACATCCTTTGCGATACTGCGGCGGTATGCGAACAGGCCCGGCGTCGCCTGCCAGGTGGTGCCGCGCTGGCTGCCATCGACGGTGACGATATCCTTGGTGTACTGATACTGACCGGCCAGGTCGGCGTCGGTCAGGCCGATGTCCTTCTTGACATCCAGAACGTAATCGGAATCGACATACTTCAGCGCGTAGTCGGCCTCGATCAGGAAGATATCGATCTTATCATCATCGGCTGCGGAGTCCTGGCTCAGCAGGGCCTCGTCCAGCTTGTTCTGATAGTTGTTGTTCTCGTTGGCATTGATGGTCCACTTCACGGTCGTGCCATCCTTCAGGGTGGTGGTGGACTTATCCGATGCGATGGCGGAGACTTCGGGGTAATAATCGTTGAAGCGGCTCTGGAATTCGTCGTTCCAGCACCAGATGTTCAGCACCTTGCCCTGTGCGGCAGGCCCGGCTGCGGCAGAAGAAGCGGCTGCAGAGGAGGCTGCGGTCGAGCTGGCAGTGGAAGAACTGCCGCCGCATGCAGAAAGCGCTGCGGTGATGGCGACTGCACCAGAAGCGACCAGGAAATTACGACGCGAAATCTTTCTCATAGTAGAAAACCTCCTTCAATGGTTCTCATGCAAACGAAATCTGTTTTGTTTTATCAAAGCTCCGGTCCGCCCGGAGCCGAGGAACTAGGTTTGGGCCGGTCGGCCGACGGAGTCGCCTTCCAGCAGCTTGCCGGTCACGAGCAGCTGCTCGGCCAGTGTCACACGCGGGTGCTCGACCATCTGCACCAGCTTGTCTGCGGCGGTGCGCCCCAGCATCATGGTGTTCTGCTGGTAGGTCGCCAGCTGCGGCTTCATGACGCGGGAGAGGTAGATGCCGTCGTAGCCCATCACGGAGATGTCCTCCGGGATGCTCAGCCCCGCCTCCGCGATGGCATTGTAGCCGCCCATGGCAGAGAAGTCATCGGGGAAGAGGATGCAGGTGGGCCGCTGCGGAAGCGCCAGCAGGGCTTTCGTTTCCTGTGCGCAGCGGGCGGCGTCGTGGTAGATGCCCTCCCGCACATACACATCCGGAACTTCCAGCCCCAGCTCATCGCAGCTCTTGTAGAAGCCCGCCAGACGGTTCTCGGTAACGGCGGTCCGCTCACCATGGATGAAAGCGATGCGGCGGTGGCCCTGGCTGTATGCCGTGCGGACCAGCGCCGAAAGGCCGGCCACGTTGTCCGAAAGGACTGCCATCCGGTTGTTGAACACGTGGTCGATCGTGACGACCGGCACATCGCTGTTCACCAGCTCGATCACCTGCGGGTCTGTGAAATCCACACAGGCGATCACGGCTCCGTCCACCCCGCGGTAGTGGCAGTGCTCCAGGTAGGTCATCGTCTTGCCGCCGAGGTTCCGGTTGATAAAGGTGATATCGTAGCCCAGCTGCTCGACCCGGACTTTGAAGCTGTCCAGCACAGCGGAGAAGTATTCGTGTGCCAGGCCGCTCTGCCGTTCGTCCACGAACAGGACGCCGATGTTATAAGTACGGTTGGTCTTCATGGAGCGGGCCGCCATATTGGGAACATAGCCCATCCGGCGAGCCGCCTCCCGAACACGGGTGCGGGTGGCTTCGGAGATATCCGACTGGCCGTTGAGCGCCTTGCTCACCGTGGCCACCGAGACCCCGCATTCCTGCGCCAGATCTTTCAGGGATGACATTTCGTCGTCCTCCTCTCAGGAACCGATTGGTTCTGAACGAATCCTAAATCGTTTTCGCAACTTCAATATAGCGCATTTCGCATCAAAAATCAAGCGCAAACGAAAATCTTTTGTGTCGATTGCCATGATTTTGGCGGTTTGTTCGATTTTCGGCAAATCAAATTATGCAGTTTGCTCCATTTTCGCTCTCTTTCGCTCATTTTCGAATATTTTTTCGCTCCCTGATTTCGTATCAGTGGGGACATTCTGGCAGGATCTTATTATTACTTTAGAATGGGGATTTTCTTTCCCAGTTTGGAGCCTGTGTGCCGGTTCCAGAAGGCGCAGCGCTTCCCCCGCCCCGCCTGCTTCACATAAAAAAAGTTCGTTCTCTCTTCAAAATCATTACAAAATCCTTACAATTCCGCCGAGATCCGCTTCCTGTCCGGTGCGTTGTATATTTCATAAAACCACTTGAATTTCGCTGTGGAATCGGTTATGCTTAAAGCAACGTAATCGTTCTCTCTTTTCTTGCAGCGCGTTCTTAATCGTTTTCGCTTTTCTGATGGTTGCAGCGCGTTTCCTGTTTTTGCAAAGGAGGAACTGATCGTATGAAATTCGGACATTTTGATGATGTGCATCGGGAATACGTGATCGACACGCCCCGCACGCCCCTGCCCTGGATCAACTATCTGGGCAGCGAGGACTTCTTCAGTCTGGTGTCCAACACCGGCGGCGGCTACAGCTTTTACCGGGATGCGCGGCTGCGCCGCATCACCCGTTACCGCTACAACAACTCTCCGCTGGACATGGACGGCCACCGCATCTACATCAACGACGGCGGCACGATCTGGAACCCCGGCTGGCAGCCCACCAAGACCGAGCTGGACGCCTACAGCTGCCGCCACGGTCTGGGCTACACCATCCTGACCGGTGAGAAGAACGGCATCCGCGCCCAGCAGGAGCTGTTCGTCCCGCGCGGCGACGCCTGCGAGATCGACCGCCTGACGCTGGAAAACAAGACCGATGCCCCCCGCACGCTGGATGTGTTCAGCTACGTGGAGTTCTGCCTGTGGGACGCCATGGACGACAGCTCCAACTTCCAGCGCAACTTCTCCACCGGCGAAGTGGAGGTCGTGGGCAGTGCCATCTACCATAAGACCGAGTACCGCGAGCGCCGCGACCACTACGCAGTGTTCTGGGCCAACACCCCGGTCACCAGCTTCGACACCGCCCGCGACGCCTTCTGCGGCGTATACGGCGGCCCCGCCGAGCCGGAAGCCGTCAAGGCGG
>OGNM01000828.1_pt1 | contig 15793 bp, 13 predicted proteins | sample 1573441 | NCBI WGS metagenome assembly OGNM01 (sample SAMEA2581915, study PRJEB24529) | metagenome | biome: Human gut stool | place: China | collected 2011
TCCGGCAGACGGCACACTTCGTTCTCCGCAGTGGAAGTCATGCCGGAAATTGATGACAACATGGAAGTAGACATTCGTCCGGAAGATATTAAGATGGACGTATTCCGTTCCAGTGGTGCAGGCGGTCAGCACATCAACAAGACCAGTTCTGCGGTTCGGTTGACCCACTTGCCAACGGGGATTGTTGTTTCCTGCCAGACACAGAGAAGCCAGTTCCAGAACAAGGAATATGCAATGAAGATGTTGAAGTCCAAGTTGGTGGAAATCAAGGAGCGGGAACACCTCGATAAAATCGCCGACATTAAGGGCGTGCAGAAAGAAATTGCATGGGGTGCACAGATTCGGTCTTATGTATTCATGCCATATACACTGGCAAAAGACCACCGCACCAGCTTTGAAAACGGAAACATTCAAGCGGTTATGGATGGCGATTTGGATGGCTTTATCAATGCTTATCTGAAAGCCCTGTCCAGCGGAACATTACAGAAGTAAATTCTGAACATACAGAAACATCGAAATAGAAAAAGACTGTCGCAGAGAATGAAAAGCGGCAGTCTTTTTCTTACGAGTGGTCAGGCGGTGTGAGCCCATATCGTGCATAGAAAGCGGCAATGTCTGCTGGTGTTTTTACCAGTTCCGCATATCGTAATTTCTTTTCGGCAGCATCGTAAAAACCAATGGTGGTTTCGCCGGTGCAAATGCTGGATTCGATTTGGATTTGTTCCGGTGTGCAGCCGTCCGGCAGCGGTAGGATGGGCTTCTTGTGGGAAAAGAAATGCATGGAGAACGCTCCTTTCATCAGAATTGGAAATCATGAAAAATATAGCACAAATCGGATGTCTTGTCAAGCAATCAAATGCAGACAGTCTTTCCAAGAACGAAAGCAGATGCTTTTTCAAACGTCCACACCAGCCCTTGACAATTCAACGGAAATACAGTATAATAAAGGTTGTATTTTTCGCAGATTCCCGTAGGAATCGGCGAATGGGAATGAGAACCATTATCAGGAATAAAAGGAGTCATGCAGTATGGCAATGAAACAGATTTCAAAAAGCGGTTATGACAAACTGAAAGAAGAACTGGATTATCTGGTTGGCGTAAAACGTGCGGAAATGGCACAGAAACTGAAAGAAGCTCGTGCACAGGGCGACCTTTCTGAAAACGCAGAATATGATGAAGCGAAAAACGAACAGGCAATTCTCGAAGCACAGATCAAGGAAATCCAGTATACCTTGGATAACTGCGAAGTCGTAGACGATGACAGCATTTCCTTGGATGAAGTTGGTCTGGGTTCTACCATCAAGCTGAAAAACTTCCAGAGCGGAAAAGTAGAAACCTGGCAGATTGTCAGCAGCAACGAAGCAAATTTTGCAGAACATAAGATTTCGGACGACTCTCCGATCGGAAAAGCTGCCCTCAAAAAGAAGGTCGGCGAAACATTTCAGGTATTTGCACCAGTTGGCACATTGCTCTTTGAGGTGCTGGAAATCGGCAAGTAAGTTGTCGGTAATTTAAAAGTGGAGGATCTTACATGGCACAACAGCAGAATCCGCAGCAGAACGCAGCAGCGGAAACCGAACAGGATATTAACATTTTAAAGAAGATTCGGATGGACAAGCTGGCAGAATTACAGGCAGCTGGCAACGACCCATTCACCATTACAAAGTATGATGTCACTGCACACGCAGCAGACCTCAAGGCAGACTATGAAGCAACTGAAGCTCGCCTGAAGGAAGCTGCAAACGGGGACGAAGAAGCTTTTCAGGCAAGCTTAGAACCGCTCAAGGAACAAATCGTTTCCATTGCCGGCAGAATCATGAGCTGGAGAGATATGGGACGTGCAAACTTCATTGATGTACGGGACGGCTCTGACCGAATTCAGGTCTATGTTCGGATGAACGACATCGGCGGTAAGGAAGCATTCAAGGAATTTAAGAAGCGGGACATCGGGGATATTGTCGGCGTCAAGGGCTTTGTATTCCGGACGAAGAAGGGCGAAATTTCCATTCATGCACAGGAAATTACCCTGCTTTCCAAGGCACTGTTGCAGTTGCCGGAAAAGTGGCACGGTCTGAAAGACCAGGATACCCGTTACCGGAAGCGGTATCTGGATTTGATTGTCAATCCAGAGGTGAAGAACACCTTTGTGACCAGAAGCAAGATTCTGCGGGAAATCCGGAATTATTTGGATGGTATCGGCTATGTAGAAGTAGAAACACCAGTTCTGCTGCCGTTGCAAATTGCCGCTGCAGCAAGACCGTTTGTGACCCATCACAATACACTGGATATGGATATGTTCCTGCGGATTGAAACCGAACTGAACTTGAAGAAGCTGATTGTTGGCGGATTTGAACGGGTTTATGAAGTCGGCAGAATCTTCCGGAACGAGGGCATGGATCCATCCCACAATCCGGAATTTACATCCATTGAAATGTATCAGGCATATACCGATTATAAGGGTATGATGGACTTGATCGAAGATATGTACCGGACACTGGCAAAGACCATTTGCGGCAGCGACCACATTCTGTATCAGGGCGTTGAAATCGCACTGGGCGAACCGTGGGAACGGTTGACCATGGTTGAAGCAGTCAAGAAGTATGCTGGCGTCGATTACTACGAATGGGATAGCGACGAAGCTGCAAGAGCTTGTGCCAAGGAAAAGGGCGTGGAAGTCGAAGAAGGCGAACACGCTACCAAGGGTCATGTCTTGATTGCATTCTTTGATGCATTCGTAGAAGAAAACCTGATTCAGCCGACTATTATTTATGATTATCCGGTTGAAAATTCACCGCTGGCAACTTTTCCCGCACGCTGTGCCAGTCCCAGCATCAGCAATGTTTTATCCTGCTTCAATATTCTCAAATACTCCTTTCAAATTATCATACACTTCCTTATCAACAGGCATTTTAAAAGAACGCTCAAGACCTTTATTTTCTATCGCTTTCTTTAAACATTGTGCATTAGGACATATATATGCACCTCTGCCATTTTTCTTGCCTGTATCATCAATTATAATTCCTTCATCTGTCTTTAAAATGCGTATAAGTTCTTTCTTATTCTTCATCATACGACAGCCGACACATTGTCTTTGTGGAATTTTCTTTGTTGTGCCCAATTTCATCACTCCCGGTTTTAAAGATTATGTCTATATTATTCGTTCACTTCGTCAGCGTCAGTCTCAGCCTGTGTATCTGTATCTTCTGAAAATACAAGCATATCATCATCTATATCTGTCTCATCATCTGATTCTGGCTTTGCACTATCTTCAATCTGTGATTCGCTCTTGATATCAATGCCATAGCCTGTAAGCTTTGCTGCAAGTCTTACATTCTGTCCGGCCTTGCCGATTGCAAGCGAAAGCTGCTGATCTGAAACAACAACTGTAGCCTTCTTGCCATTTTCATCATCACATGCTGATATAGATACAACTTTTGCAGGACTTAAAGCATTAACGATATACTGTGCAGGATTCTCATCCCATTCAATAATATCAATCTGCTCGTTGCCGAGTTCGTTTACAATAGCCTTAACTCTTGCACCGTTAATACCTACACATGCACCTACAGGATCAACATTAGGAACTTCTGCCTTAACAGAAATCTTTGTTCTTGATCCTTCTTCTCTTGCGATGCTTACAATCTTAACAACACCGTCTTTAATCTCTGCAACTTCTTCCTCAAAAAGTCTCTTTACAAGGTAAGGTGTCTTTCTTGAAACACGTATCACAAGCGGACCAGACTTTTCTTTGTCAGCCTTAGGGTCGTTATTGTTATTCTTATTACCATTAGAAACTTCAAGAACATAAAGTTTGATTCTGTCTCCTCTCTGGTAATTCTCACCTTTAACACATTCATTTTTCTTTAATGTTGTCTGTGTTCTGCCAATATCAACAAGAATATTTCCCTTATCATCAATTCTCTGAACAATACCTGTTATAATCTCATGTTCTTTTGAATGATATTCATTATAAATAGCATTCTTTTCTTCTTCACGGATTTTCTGAACGATAGTTCCTTTAGCACTCTTAGCAGCTCTTCTTGAAAATTCTTCTGACTTAATCTCAACTCTTAATACATCACCAATCTGGCAGTCAGGCTTAATCTTCTTAGCATCTGCATATGAAATTTCCTTGCCATATACAAACTTTTCAGCTTCTTTCTTGCCGCGGTTTTCTTCCATCTCTTCCGCCGGTGTAACTGTATCAACAACTGTTCTGTTGGCATAGATATGGAAATCACCTGTAATTCTGTCAAGAACAACTTCACAGTTTTCAATTGTATTAAACTGGTTCTTAAACTCATCTTTAAGGGACTTCTCAATTGTATCAAGCATAACTTCCTTACTGATACCATTTTCTTTTTCCAACGCATTAAGTGCTGTAATTAATTCTTTACTCATTATTTCCTCCTTGTGCCTCAGGCAAACTTATTCACAAAATGCAAGTCTTATCATGGCAAGATTGCTTCTGTCAAATGTTTTTTGTGTATCATCATCCATCTTTATAGTAACCGTATCCTTGTCGTAAGAATCAAGAACTCCTGTAAATTCCTTACACTTATCAACCGGTTTATAAAGCTTTATGTCTATCAGTTTTCCAACGCTTCTCTTATAATCTTTTTCTTTCTTTAATGGTCTCATAAGTCCCGGCGAACTGACCTCAAAAATATACTGTTCTGAAATATAATCTTCTCTGTCAAGTATCTCGTTAAATGCCCTGCTTATAAGTTCACAGTCATCAACTGTAATTCCACCATCCTTGTCGATGTAAACTCTTAAATACCAGTCACTGCCCTCTTTTACAAATTCGACATCAACCAGTTCAAAATTGTTTGCATCAATTAAAGGCTGAATCAACTGCTCAGTTTTTGCCTCATAGCTTTCGCTTCTGCCCATTCATTCATCACCTGTCTTTCTATTTAGTTGTATGTAGTGTATTTGCTTCTGCCTGTTTTAATTCCAGGGCAAAAACGAAAGAGTGGACATAAGCCCACTCTTCCAAAACAAATATACACAATAGCTTATAGGGGAATCGAACCCCTGTTTCCGCCGTGAGAGGGCGGCGTCTTAACCGCTTGACCAATAAGCCGTAGCAATTACTTTCTTATCATACCATATTTTTCTAATAATGCAAGCACTTTTTTTGTTTTTTTTGTACTTTTATAAATACAATCAGCCGGCAGTTAAATTTTCATAAAACACCGGCTGATTATATTTTAAATCAAATAATGTATTACATTCTAATGGGTTATATTCTATAAGAAACTGAAAATTGCTGTAAATACACCTGCACTTACAAGTCCCATAATTATTCCTGCCATAAGAACTCCAAGTAAAACAGCTATTACACTCTTCTTAAATCCCATATCAAGGAAACTTGCTGCAAGTGTTCCCGTCCATGCTCCCGTTCCCGGAATGGGAACGCCTACAAAAAGCATAAGTGCTACAAACAGACCGCTGCCGGCCTTTTCCTTTAGCTTTGCACCACCCTTGTGACCTTTTTCAATACAGAAAGTAAAGAACTTACCGATATATTTCTTATCAGCTCCCCACTCAAGGACTTTTCTTGCAAAAAGATATATAACAGGAACCGGAAGCATATTTCCTATTACACTTATGATATATGACTGAAGAAGAGGCAGCTGGAATCCCTGTGATATAGGAATCGCACCTCTTAATTCAACAAGAGGAACCATTGAAACAAAAAAAACTATAAGATATTTTTTTAACATATAAAAATATTTACTCCCTTCAAAAACGTTTTTTCAAACGATAACATATTAACTAAAAAAAATATAAAAAGCAATAGTTCTTTTCAATATATTACACATTTTCTTATTTTAGAAATCGAAAAGCGACAACTGATTGCTATCCGCCATACTCCCCAATAGTCCCAAATCATTTAACTTATCTATTACCGTCTGTCCGACTTTTGCTCTTGCCCTCAAATCATCTTTTGAAAGAAATTCCCCGGCTCTTGCTGCAATCTCAATTCCTTCCCCGGCAACTTCACCAACCTTGTCTATGACTTTAAACGACGGCATAATCTTTCCATCGATAATCTGAAAACTTCTCGCCTTTGCCTTATATATGTCAATCGGCATGAAATCGTAGCCTCTTGCATACATTTCCTGGACAATTCTCATATCTTTTAACTCATCTTCCTCGGTATTTGTTATCGTTCCGAGCGATTTCTTATTTTTATAATCATCTATAAAATATTCCAGCTTATCGCGTCCCATTGCCATTTTTTCGTAATCAAACGCATTGGCTCTGATACTGAAATATGCACAGTAATAGGCAAGCGGATAGAATACCTTGCAGTATGCGACACGCCATGCCATCATAACATAGGCAGCAGCATGTGCCTTAGGGAACATATATTTAATCTTTTTACATGACCATATATACCAGTCTGGAACATCATGCTCACGCATTATAGTCTCCTGCTCCTCTGTAAGACCTTTACCCTTACGGACTTTTTCCATTATTGTAAATGCCGTCTCACTCTCAATGCCTTTCTGAATAAGATAAATCATAATATCATCTCTTGTACAGATTGCCGTTGAAATTGTAGCTTTTCCTTCCTTTAAGAGCACCTGTGCATTTCCAAGCCACACGTCTGTACCATGTGAAAGTCCTGCAATACGAACCAGATCAGAAAAATACTGTGGTTTCGTATCGATAAGCATCTGCATGGCAAAATCAGTACCAAATTCCGGAATTCCCAATGCACCAAGCTTACAGCCGCCTATATCAGCAGGCGTTATTCCAAGTGCACTTGTATCTTTAAAAAGTGACATTACCTCTTTTGAGTCAAGCGGAATTTCAAGCGGGTCAATTCCCGTCAGATCCTGTAACATCCTAATCATTGTAGGGTCGAGATGTCCAAGAATATCAAGCTTTAACAGGTTATGGTCGATACTGTGGTAATCGAAATGTGTCGTTACAATACTTGTTGTACAGTCGTTTGCAGGGTGCTGTACTGGCGTAAACGAGTGAATTTCGTCACCGATAGGCAGAACTACAATTCCTCCCGGGTGCTGTCCTGTTGTTCTTCGTATATCCACGCAGCCCTCGGCAATACGCTCTATTTCACATCTTCTTTTTACGATTGGCCTGCCCTCTTTTTCGGATTTATCCTTAAAATAGTTAAAAACATATCCGTATGCAGTTTTTTCGGCAACCGTACCGATTGTTCCCGCTTTAAATGTCTGTCCTTTTCCAAAAATAACCTCGGTAAACGAATGTGCCTTACTCTGGTATTCATTGGAAAAGTTAAGGTCGATATCAGGCTCTTTATTCCCTTTGAATCCAAGGAATGTCTCAAACGGAATGTCAAATCCCATTTTGTTAAGTTTGTGTCCGCATCTCGGACATATTTTATCAGGCATGTCACAGCCAGCACCGCCAGCAAATTTCTTAACGTCTTCCGAATCAAATTCGTTATAGTAGCATTTTGGGCACAGATAATGAGGACTTAACGGATTTACTTCCGTGATACCGGCCATCGTAGCCGCAAATGATGAACCAACAGAACCTCTCGAGCCAACAAGATATCCGTCATCATTTGATTTCCATACGAGCTTCTGTGCAATTATATACATAACAGAATATCCATTACTGATAATTGAATTAAGCTCTCTGTCAAGACGCTCTTTTACTATTTCAGGCAGAGGGTTGCCGTAAAGCTCCAACGCCCTGTTTTCACATATCGTTCTTAACATCTGGTCAGAATTTTCAATTACCGGAGGTCTTTTATCAGGACGAACCGGAATTATATCTTCACACATATTAAGAATTTTATTTGTATTTTCAACAACAATTTCGTATGCCTTGTCGCTTCCGAGATAATCAAACTCATGCAGCATCTCTTCTGTTGTATGAAGATAAAGCGGAGCCTGGTTGTCTGCGTCATCAAAGCCCTTGCCAGCCATAATTATACGCCTGTAAATTTCATCTTCCGGATTAAGAAAATGCACATCACATGTAGCCACAACCGGTTTTGAGAACTTCTCACCGAGTGCAATTATTCTTCTGTTTAAATCTCTTAAATCTTCTTCATTTTTTACATAATAATCATCTTTTTCTATCATAAAACGGTTATTGCCAATAGGCTGTACTTCAAGATAGTCATAAAACGATACTATTCTTGCAATCTCAGCCTCGGAACGGCCGTTTACCATAGCTCGGAAAAGTTCCCCAGCCTCACATGCACTTCCTATAATAAGTCCTTCCCTGTATTTGTTTACAAGGCTTTTGGGAATCTTAGGAAAACGGCTGAAATACTGAAGATGCGATGCCGAAATAAGCCTGTAAAGATTTATTCTTCCCTGCTCGCTTGACGCAAGAATTATACAGTGATACTGATGAAGCTTTTTTATCGCCTCATCATCTAGTTTTCCTGCCTCATTTAACTTATCCAAGTCAAATATATCTCTTTCTTCAAGCATTTTTACCATTTTGAGGTAAATATATGCCGTAGCCTGTGCATCGTCTACAGCCCTGTGGTGGTTTTCAAGCGATACGGCAAGGTGCTTACAAAGCGTATCCAGCTTGTAATTATGAAGGTTAGGTATAACAAACTGTGCCAGAAGCACCGTATCCATTATTGTAGGGTCATATTTTATTCCAAGTCTTTCAGCGTTATTTATTATAAAGCTTGTATCAAACCCTGCATTGTGTGCAACCATGACGGCATCACCGCAGAATTCAAGAAATTCAGGAAGAATCTTTTCTATCGGTTCCGCTTCCATAACCATGGAATCGTTAATTCCCGTAAGTTTTTCTATTCTGAAAGGAATCGGAATCTTAGGATTTACAAATTTGCTGAAATTATCTACAATCTCACCATTTTTTATCTTTACGGCACCTATCTCGATAATTCTGTCAACTTCTGCCGAAAATCCCGTAGTCTCCAGGTCAAATACAACAAACGTATCATTGAAATTCTGGCCCATTGAATTAATTACAATCTGACGCGTATCATCTACAAGATAAGCTTCCACACCATATATTATCTTAAAATCAAGTTCTTCGCCCTTTTTCTTGTATTTGCCTTTCAAGTCTTCCATAGTGTGATAAGCGTCCGTAAACGCCTGCACAACACCGTGGTCCGTAATTGCAATTCCTTTGTGTCCCCAGCGGATTGCCTGTTTTATAATATCGGAAACAGATGAAACGCCATCCATGTCGCTCATTTTCGTATGGCAATGAAGCTCCACTCTTTTGTGAAGCGACAAATCGTTTCTCACTTCGCGGTTATCCTGCGATTTTCTGATACCCCACACGCTCGTAATTGAGATTTCCTGGTCATATCTGTCAAGTGCCGCAACACCCTTGACTTTTATAAAGTTTCCTTTTTTTATGTACTCTTTGACTTCAGGAAGCTGTGCATTTGCAATAAACATTTTAACGGTTATCGTATCCGTAAAATCAGTCAGGTCAAACATGAGAATTGTTCTTTCATTTCTTATTTCACGCTCGTCAACCTTTCTTATCATTCCCGCGATAACAATCTCGCCTAGTGCTGAATCCACCTGCTCTATAGGCATAGGTTCCTCGTCAAAATCTCTTCCATATAAAACATCCGGATTTGACGGCTTCTTTTTGTAATACTCGTTCTGGCTTCCCTTTTGTCCAAACTGGGTTCTGTTTTTGTCTCCAAACGATGATTGACGTGAATTCTCCTGTACTACACCATCATTTGACTTTGTACCTGATGATGCAGCATTTTCCGATTTTGATCTTGTTGACGTTTCCTTTGAAAATGCTGTTTTTGAAGAATCCTCGTTCACTCCGTCGCCCGCTGCCTGTGCCGCCCTCATATTCTTTTCAATCTGTGCGACACGCAGATTCAGCTTATGCTCATTTTCAACCTCGTAGACTCTTCCCTCTTTTTTTACATATTTATATATAACATCAATTTCAAACCCAAAACGGTTCAAAAATATTTTTTTGAAATAATCCGCAAGCGTATCGGCATATGTCCTTGACAAAAATCCGTCCTCAAGAGTAAGCACAAGACAGTGTTCCCCATCAAATTCCCATTGTGAATTTTTCAACAGATTATATTCGAGAGTCCAATATTTCTCAAGTTCAAATAATATGCTGTCATAATATATTTCCATAATTTTGACAGGTGTGTACTGTTTTGAAAGTCTGTATCTGTCAATTATACGCACATCCATATTTTTCATGCGGAATATCTGCTTTTTCAAAGCGTCCTCCGCCTTGTATATTACCTGCTTGCTTATAAGCCGTTCACTGCTTAAATAGACACGTGCCAGAGAATTGGTAGATGTCTTTGATACACGAGTAACTTCCGTATCAGTAAGATAAACTCCTATTTCCTCCGGCACTTTAAGTGTATTAAACACTTCAAAAAATTTATTCAACTAAATAACACTCCTCTAAAGCATTTACATTAAAACATTCATATTTCTTTTAGTCATTCCAATGGTCAAGCTCATACTTTAATGTGTCAAGCAGCTCATTTTCAGCTACTTTACGCACAACTTCACCATGTTTAATAAGAACGCCACAGCCGTCTCCGCCTGCAATTCCAAGATCTGCTTCTTTAGCCTCTCCCGGACCGTTTACAACACATCCCATAACAGCAAGTTTCAAATCAAGGTCATATCCTGCTGCCAGCTTTTCAACTCTTCCGGCAAGGTCGATAAGATTAATCTTTGTTCGCCCGCATGTAGGGCATGAAACAACTTCAATTCCACCTTTTCTCAACCCAAGTGTTCTTAATATAAGCTTTGCAGCTTCAATCTCTTTTACCGGGTCGTCTGTTAATGACACTCTTATTGTATCACCGATACCCTGATTAAGAATAAGTCCTAATCCTATCGCTGATTTGATACTTCCGGAAAATACTGTGCCCGACTCTGTTATTCCAACATGAAGCGGGTGATTTGTCTTATCTGCAATAAGCTCATGTGCTTTTACGCACATCAAAACATCCGATGATTTGATACTTATAACAAGATTATCATATCCCAAATCTTCAATTATCTTAACTTTATCAAGTGCACTCTCAACGAGACCTTCTGCTGTAACACCATTATATTTTTCAATAAGGTCTTTTTCAAGAGAGCCGCTGTTTACACCGACACGAATAGGAATATTTCTTTCTTTTGCAGCATCTACGACCGCCTTGATTCTGTCTGTACTTCCTATATTTCCGGGATTGATTCTGATTTTATCGGCACCGTTTTCAATCGCCGCAATTGCCATTCTGTAATCAAAATGAATATCGGCAACAAGCGGAATATGGATATATCTTTTTATCTCGCGTATCGCATCTGCCGCCTCCTGCGTCGGAACCGTGCATCTTACTATGTCACAGCCTGCCTCTTCAAGAGCAAGAATCTGCTTTACCGTCTCTTTTACATTTTCAGTTCTTGTATTTGTCATGGACTGGATTGCGATTTTATTTCCGCCTCCGATTACACAATTACCGATTTTTACCGTTTTCGTATTATCTCTGTACATAAAAACTCCGTTTCCGGACAGTTATGATACCTTTGTGACAAACATACTGCCCTGTCAATACATTCTAAAACAAATATTTTAAAACAAATTAACTATATCTTTAAACATTATATAGACCATAAGAAGCATAAGAAGAACCATTCCGACAAAATGAACCATTCCCTCACGCTCTTTCTTTACAGGTTTTCCTCTAACCACTTCAATAAACATAAAAAGAAGTCTTCCGCCGTCAAGTGCCGGTAAAGGAAGGAGATTCATAACTCCGAGGTTAGCACTTAACATTACAATATACTGGAATATGTTAAGACACACATACCATGCCCCATCCGGCTTACTCTGTTCAACAACAGTATTAACTGAATCCACAACGCCCACCGGTCCTGATAAATCATTAATTCCAAGTTTACCTGTAAACATCATTCCGACACTTTTTACAACTGTTTCTATCCAGTATCCTACTTCTTTAAACGAGCAGAGTATTGTCTGTGCAGGGCTGACTTTTACACGATATCCATAGCTGTCAAAACCTGTATAGTATTCTTCGCTTTCAACGAGTGTTGGCGTAACTTTTAATGTAACATCCTGACCGTCGCGTTTTACTACCATCTCAATCTCTTTTCCGCCTGAATTATTAATTATCTGCGGAATTTTATTGTCATCCGTAGGCTTTACTCCATCAACTGAAACTATCACATCGCCTTTTTCAATTCCGGCTTTTGAAGCTGCCGAATTATCACTTACTGAGGCAACAAGTGTGTTGTCGCTAATAGTAATACCAAGTCTGTATACACTCAGTTTTCTGTACTCGGGTGTAACTGTTGTCGTATATTTCTGACCATCACGCTTATATGTTATATTCATTGTATCAGATGCATGATATGCCTGATAAAATGCATATTCCTTTGAAAATGCAATGCCGTTATTGTTAATTTTTGTTATCTCATCACCAACTTGAAGTCCCGCAGCTGCCGCCGGTGAACTATCCTCTACAACATCAACAGTACATGGATCTGTACCGACACTTCCAATTATAATAACAGCGAACACAAATGCAAGAAGAAAGTTAAATACAGGTCCGGCAGCTATTATTGCAATTCTTGACCACACTGTTTTAGCTGCAAATGCTTTGTCTGCATCATAATTTTTTAAAAGTTCTTCTCTTCTTTCTTTTGCAGGCAAATCATCTGAATCTTCATCTTCTCCATTTTCATCTTCACTGCCATCATCAGACTGTGTAAGCATGTCGTCTCCAAGCATTATACATGCACCACCGAATGGTATAAGCTTCAGACAGTATTCAGTATCTCCCTTTTTTATTCCGAAAAGCTTAGGTCCGAAGCCTATTGAAAACTCAACTACAGCGACTCCATTAGCCTTTGCGACTATAAAATGTCCAAATTCATGAATAAGGACAATAAGTCCAATCATGATAATTGCTATGATTATATTTAAAATCAAATCACCACCTGCTTTCAATCATTTCATATACAGTCTTTTCAGTCTCAAGAATCTGTTCAACTGTAGGATTGTCGATATACTTAATATTTTCCATGGCATACTCTATTATGTCATATATATCAAGATATTTTATCTTTTCGTCCAGAAATCTGCTTACTGCAAGCTCGTTGGCTGCATTCATTGCTGTCGGAATATTGCCGCCTCTTTCTGCTGCATTATATGCAAATTTAAGTCCCTTAAATGTTTCCATATCAGGTTTTTCAAATGTAATCTGTGCAAGTTCATAAAAATCAAGTCTTTTAGTATCGAGTATTCGTCTCTCAGGGTAATATAATGCATATTGAATAGGAAGACGCATATCAGGACTTCCAAGCTGGGCCATTACACCACCGTCAACAAACTGCACCATAGAATGAATTATGCTCTGTGGCTGAACTATAACCTGTACTTTATCAACAGGAACACCAAAAAGCCACTGTGCCTCTATGACTTCAAGTCCTTTGTTTACCATTGTAGATGAATCTATTGTGATTTTTCTTCCCATAGCCCAGTTTGGGTGTTTTAATGCATCGGCAAGTGTAACATTTTCAAGCTCTTTTCTTGTCTTTCCCCTGAAAGGACCGCCTGATGCAGTAAGAAGAATTTTATCAATCTGTCCCCTGTTTTCACCGTTAAGGCACTGGAATATTGCTGAATGTTCGCTGTCTACAGGATAAATTGATACATTTTTTTCTTTTGCAAGATTAATGATGATATGACCGGCTGTAACAAGTGTCTCCTTATTTGCCAGTGCAATATCTTTATGTGCATTAATTGCCGCTATTGTAGGTTCTATTCCCATCATGCCCACAACCGCAGTCACTACAATGTCAGCTTCATCTATTGTAGCTGCCTCAATAAGTCCTTCCATGCCATATACAATCTTAACATCCATATCGGAAAGGAGAACTTTCAGCTCTTTAGCCTTTTCCTGTGTTCCAACGCTTACAAGCTGCGGCTTAAATTCTCTGGCCTGCTCAGCTAATTCTTTTACTCTTGTACCTGCAGCGAGAGCCACAACTTTTATATCATTATTTTTTCTTATAACATCTAATGTCTGTGTTCCTATTGAACCTGTTGAACCTAATAAAGATACACTTTTCATAATTATTCAAGCCTTTCTTACATTATGTGACTGATAAGGTAAACAGCCCAATATACAGCCGGAGCCGTGAATATCACACTGTCAAACCTGTCCATGATTCCGCCGTGTCCCGGAATAAGTTTTCCATAATCTTTTATATCATAATTTCTCTTGATTGCAGATGCAGCCAAATCTCCGATTATAGATAACAACGCTCCTATAAAACTTGCTATTGCAAATGTCCATACAGGATGCACAAATATGCCGGACATTCTTCCGCTTATTATAAATCCATAGATTATGCCCAGTAAAGTTGCACCTGTCACACCTCCAACTGCTCCTTCAACTGATTTTTTCGGAGAAAGCTTAGGTGCCATCTTATGTTTACCAAAAAGAACACCTGTAAAATATGCAAATGTGTCATTGCCCCATGATGATACAAATACAAGCCATACTATATATTTGCCGTCTCCAGCAACTCTAACTTTATATATATATGAAAGCATTACTGCAACATAAAATATTCCTGTAAAGACAAGCATTGCATCCTGCGATTTATATTTTGGAAATGTTATGACATATATTGTCATGATTGCCATAAGTCCAAATACAAAAACAAGCGTTTCAAGCTGCCATTTTCCAAGCCATACGCACACATAATATGCCACAGCTACAACATAGCCACAGATTCCAAGCAGCTTTTCATGTATACCGGCTGCCCTGTATAATTCATACATTCCGACAAGCGATATAAATGCACATAAAAGAAACAGATACCAGCTTCCTACATAAAGCGATGAAGCTGCAATTATTGCAAGAAATATTCCGCTTATAATTCTAGTTTTCACTTAGCATCCTCCTTAACGCCGCCAAAACGTCGTTCTCTTTTATTATATTTCTCAAATGCCTTTATAAGTTCTTCTTTGCTAAAATCAGGCCAGTATGTATCAGTAAAATAAAACTCCGTATATGCCAGCTGCCACGGAAGATAATTGGATAATCTCTGCTCACCGCTTGTTCTTATAAGAAGATCCGGATCCGGAAGCTCCCGCGTATCAAGATTATCTGTAATAGTCTGTTCAGTAATATCATCAGGATTGATTTTTCCGGCCTTTACATCAGCTGCTATCTTTTTGACAGCTCTTGTAATCTCATCTCTTCCGCCATAATTAATAGCTATTGTAAAATTAAGTCCTGTATTATTCTTTGTCTTTTCTTCAAGATTTTCAATACTCTGTACTATATCAGGACTGAGTTCTTCTTTTCTTCCTATAACACGGCATCTTACATTATTCTTCATTGACTTTTTAACACAGTCTTTAAGATACCACCTCAAAATTCCCATAAGAGTTGAAACTTCTTCTTGTGAACGTTTCCAGTTTTCTGTTGAAAATGCATATACTGTAAAATACTTAACGCCAAGATCATCAACAATATTAAGCATATCTTCAACAACCTGGCTTCCTACTTTATGTCCATAAGTTCTGGGCATTTTTCTCTGTTTTGCCCAACGGCCGTTACCATCAAGAATAACAGCAACATGACCAGGTATTTTAAGTCCAAGTTCTTCATTAAAAAAATCCATGAATCCTCCTTGTTTTTGCGAAGCAAAAATCCGAGTCCTTTGGCGAGGAGAGGATTTGCCTCCTTGTTTTTGCGAAGCAAAAATCCGAGTCCTTTGGCGAGGAGAGGATTTGCCTCCTTGTTTTT
>OGNM01000847.1_pt1 | contig 15470 bp, 19 predicted proteins | sample 1573441 | NCBI WGS metagenome assembly OGNM01 (sample SAMEA2581915, study PRJEB24529) | metagenome | biome: Human gut stool | place: China | collected 2011
GGTGGTATCGCCGCCGATTTCTACGGTGATGCCCTTGATTCTGTTTGCCATGCGGTTTCACCTCCTCCGTGAGGGTATGAAAAAAGCACCTGCCGGAGCAAGTGCTTAAAATTACCATTTTTTAGAAATGTCATTCATTAAAATTGATCTCTATAAAGGTATGATTTTCTATTATTTCCGATGATGATATAACCTGTCTTTGGCAATTAGCATATGAATAGCTATTATACAATAAAACTTCTTTCTCCGATAATTGCGTTATTAACGGATTTTTCTCCCTAAATAGTTGTTTATGACGCTCATATGCAACCTTTGGAACTTCTACTATAGAAATATCTATTTTTCCAGATAACAATTCTTGTAAAACTATATCATCTTGTTTCTCTACGATAATAACAGGTTTAAAGAACAAACATTTCTGAGGCGTAATAGGTAGAAATAAGTAACTTTTCTTATCATCTCCGATACCAACAACTGGTGAATCAGAGGTGATTATGGGCTTATCAGAATTATTAATGCCAAGACAAATATGTCCATACTCTTGCATTAAGAATTCCAAAACGATAGGAGTATTTTTGGTAGCTGATATAGTATTAATCAATTCTTGTGTAAATAAATAGTTTTCTAACTGTTTTGGAACAGTGCTGTATTTAGTCTTTAAAGCAGATAGTAATATTTCTTTTCCTTTAGGGGTTCTGAATAGTTGCACTGCAAGAAATCTGTATATTTCAAATCTTATCGCAAAATTTGTAGAGAAATCAATTCCAATATCATTTGAAGAAATAAATTCAAGAATGTTAGGATAAAAACCGTCTATTATCCCTAATAGTTTTTCATTTAATTTTGGATCGACCTCCACTGGTGGTTTAATTTCTAATCCGTCAAAAGATAGATCATACATATTGCGTTTGCTACAAATGTCATACGTTGATGAATAAAACATTTTTTTAGTGATTTTGTCATAGACACAGCATTTTTCATCTCTACAAATAAAAGGCGTTAAATAGCTTTGTGGAACAAAATGTTGTTTGGTATATTCTCCTATTGGAATCACCTCCTACAATGATATCGAGATATATTATAGCACATTTTGTTGGAAAAGTAAAGTATCAGAACGCATCAAAATCCGACTGTCCTGCAACCTCGTACCAGCCGTCATATTCGTCATTTTCCTTTTCGGTGAACATATCATTCACGACTCCGATCGTGAGCAGATCAAGCTCCGAGAGGGACAGCCCAATCTGCACACATCGGAGAAGGAAGAGGGGCGTTGTCATCGGGCGGTCAGTTTTTCGATGTTTTTTTTAGACTTGACCTGCGTTTCTACGTTCAACCCCCAGAGGTCGATCAGCTGCGGCAAGATCTCATAAATACTGAACGTGTTAAACTGCTCCAGCCACTCGTCCGGTGATGCCGGAATGGCTGCATCGGCGTGTTTTGCCATGATATAGGCGATGTTTTCAAATACCTCAAGGCTTTCAATGTCCAGTGCAGAGGATTTCTCTGTATTTTCTCCCACAGACTTTTGCAGTGCTGCAAAGTCCTGATAAATATCTCTGCGGAATTTCAGACGATACAATCTGGGGACTGCCGCACTTGCCTTAAACGGCACATCAATACCATCAATGGTGATGTTCTTCTGAATTGCCATACTGCCACCTCCTTACGCTTTCACAGATGCTGCGGATGCTTTACCATTCTGTACAGCGGCAGCCAGATTGGGCATATATACCGCCTTGTACCAGTTCTCATAAACCTCAGCATCCGTTTTCTCACAGGTTTTAGTTTTTACCAAACCACTGTTTAACGCCGTTGCGGTCAAAGACAGCGTTTCTGTTTTAACTTCCTTTTCGTCCTCAATGGTGCTGGATTCTGTTGCCGGACGAGAGGCAGAGCAGCAGAACAGACAGTGTCGAATTTTATTCTTATCGCCGCTGAATTCAAACAGCAGGGCAAACTGCGATACTTCTGCAGTATTGGTTTCCGTGAGAACGCCCTTTTCATCCAGTTTCTCACCGAGAATGTCTGTCGCAAACTCAAGCGGAACCAATGCGATTTCAAGATCTCCAGTGTAACCAGAGTTATTGTTGATCACATAGTACACACCATCGTCAGCGTAAAAATTGGATGCTTCACCTTCTGCATCGATAGACAGCGACACTGCACCGGGAATGCGAACTGGCTTTGCAAAAGTCGGTACACCTTCTTCATCATAAGAAGTGATTTTTGCATAGTGAACTTTGTTCAGACCGAACTTTACCTTGTTTTTCTCCATTGCCATATAGATCAAACCTCCATCTCATAGAGCACTTCATACAATTCTTCCGAATCAATGAATAGTTCTGTTTTTGTGTAATAAATTTCATGCTGGGCAAGCACTGCCTCCACTTGTTCTTCCAATTCCGGCAGTTTTTTATCCGTGTACAATTCAATGTCCAGCTGTTTGCAACTGAAATATGCCACATTATCTGCAGAAAATGGATTCTCTCCAGGAGAGAGAAACAACAGAAAAGGCGGTGCAGGGCTTTCGCCCTCGGCAAAATGATGGTAGGCGAAAGGCAGTCCCATTTCCTCCATCATTTCTGCGATTTGTTCGTAGGTCATGACAAAGCCCCCTCAATCAAATGCTCCAGCAACTGTACACCGTTTTCTTCCGCAGGAGCAATATGCGGTTTGCCGGATACCCGACCACCGCCACGCTTGGCATGCCCCTTTTCCAGAAGATGTGCCAGTTGATATCTGTTTTTAGAATGTACTGTCATCTCCAAAGAGTGACTGTTTTCGCCAGTCTTTTTCGTTGCCCAGCTTTTTGCATATTTTCCGGTGTCCTTCGGGGCATTGGCGGAGATTTCGTTTTTCACTTGTGTAGCGGATTTCCGGACAGCCTTTTTCATGGCAGTATCTGCAAGGTCTGCATACTCCTGCAAGCCCTGCATGATTTCTTCTGCAAGATTGTCAATACTGGTCATTTTGTCCTGCCTTTCTGGCTTCTGCAGTAAGTTTCAGATAATCCTTGTGCAGATAATCCGGTGTAACACTGGTGATGTTGTATATGACATCCCGAAACAAGATTCGATTGCCTGTTACAGACGGCATCCAGTGCTGACTTTGCCGAATGAGGAATTCCAGTGCCTGTGTTTCTTTGGTCACACCAGCGTCCGTATGCTCCGCAGAAGCTTTCAAAGTTACTTTTGCCCAGCAGGAAAAAGCTTCGTCCCATACAGCGGTATGATTGCCGATTTCATCGGTAACGACACGATTCTCCAGAAAGGTGATTCGCTGATTCAAAGTTCCGATTTCCATTACATCACGCCCTCTCGCTGTGCAAACAGAATTGAACGAAGATTTAATGTCATCTTTTTGTAATCAGGATTGCTGCGATTTTCGTAAAGATAACCAAGTGCAAACAGCATCGCAGTCCGCACAGTATCTTCGTTTTTTGTAAAGTCGTCCTCGTCCATTCTGCCAACGTCCATTACCAGATTTTTTGCTGTAGAAAGCAGATTCTGAATCAGACTATCGTCCTCTTCATAATCTACTCTCAGATAATTTTTCGCCTCTTTCAGCGTAATCATAGCATCACGCTTTCTTGATAGTGAGTGTCTTGATCGCTTCCGGAAGAATCAACTTGCCGTCCAAACGCTGCGAAGCAAGGAAACCAACCTGACCAGTCATAGCAAAGAGTTCATTCAGTCTCTTGAAAGAGCGTCCCTGTCTGTCAGCCACCCAGTAATAACTAAAGTCACCGAATGCCATGCACTTATTGCCTGCTTTGATTTCCGGCACATAGCTGGATGTCTTGTAAGGACGATTGAGAATGGTATCCGGAACACCAGCCTGCACAGACGGATTCCAGATGTAATTGCCTGTGTTGTCCTTCAGCTTGCGAAGGGCCTTCACCGTGGAATCGTTGAGCACCCATACCGCCTTCTTGCGGTACGGGCTTCTCAGAGAATAGAAGAGTTCCATCACATCATCAAATGTGATATTGGCAGTAGAGGTGGAAGTGCCGTCTTCCGCACCGCCTGTAGCATTAAAAATGCCGGTCGGTTTGCCCTTGCCATCACCAACGAAGAAAGCCTCTTCTTCCTTCGCACCGATTCTTCTTGCAAACTCCTTTGCAATGTATGACGGCAAATCAAATACAGAATCGTTAAGGAGTTCTTCGGAGATCTTGATCGCTGTTCCAAGCTTATATGCGGAAAGCGATGCCTGTCCGAACGTATCATCAGAAAGAGAATACTGCTGTTCTTCGTCCATCCAGACAGCCTCACCCTTGGAAGTCACAATTGGAATCTTGCGGTCGCCGTTGGAAGTTTTGATAACTGTTGCCATCTGGCGGAAAATACTCTCTTCCTCCAACTCTTCCACCAGTTTTCGTTCGTGAGGTAGCAGTGTGCCGCCTTATCATCTTTCGATGACAGGTTTGCACAAAGCCCCTCCCAAACCGTGCTTACACCTCTCGATGTACACGGCTTTCCATTCATTATTGACATGTCATTTATTTTGTTCCCTGTGAATCTTTTTGAAGCATTTCGGGCAAACAATCAACGTTTTACGTCTCATGTGAAGCATTTTCTTGCCCCATTCCGTAGTGCTTTTCAGATTCTTCATTTTACCTGCATGATAAATACAGCAGGAATCACTATTATCACCACACAGCTCACATACCCCTGCACTTAGCCGTACATATTGCGACAGCTTTTTCGTGTCAAAGGATTTGTATTGCCATGGGTCTTTATCGGACATCAACTTACCGGCTTTGCAGTCAGCTAACGAGACGAGTTTTGCATAATTGATACCACCTTTGGTTTCATAGGGAATAGCCCATTTACCGTCATGACGATATTTTTGGATAATTTTTCTCGTTGTGCTGTTGCTTTTGCTTGCAAGCGTCTTTAGACAGCTATATTCCATAAGATAACGGAAATAATTCAGCTTATCATAATTCGCTGCTAAGCAGTAATAATTGCAAATGCCACGGATTTGTGCATTATACCTGTTCACAATATCCACTTCCGAAAGATGTCTTAATCTTGGAACGCAAACCGCCCAAATTTCTCCGTTTGGCTTTTGTTCTATGATGTCGTTTTTGAACAAGAATTGCATGATCTTATCTTCGAGAGGTACAGTTAATTCTACAGAGTTATTCAGCGTTCTTTGTTTAACACCGTTTGCCTTTTTCTTTATCTTCTGGCTTCGGCGTACCGCAACGTCATAACCAAGGAAACGTACTCGTTCAGCACTGTGTGTGATCTTTGTTTTCTCAGCACTCAACTCTAAATGGTACTGCGTTGATAGAAATTCTCTCAGAATCTCCTTAATTTCTTCACAGTCTTCTCTACTTCCGCTGATTCCAATTAGAAAATCATCAGCATATCGGCAGTATACAAGCTTTTTATCGTCGGACATTCTGGCAGGTGTTTTCAGCTTTTGGCTGCACACCGCTTTATATTCCTTAATTGCCAGCTCACGTTCTTCACCTTTTACCCGGTCAATCTTCTTCTGAAGTGTCTGTCGTCTTTTTGCTAAATGAAGATATTCCGGTGTCTGGTGTCGTGTAGACTGCTTATCAAACTTTTCCTTGAGTTCCATGACTTTTCGGTCAAGCTCATGCAGGTAGATATTTGCCAGGATAGGGGATATAATTCCACCCTGCGGTGTACCGGAGAGTGTTGTGTGGTATTGAAAATCTTCCACATAACCTGCTTTCAGGAAAGCTCTGATAATATTGATAAATCTGCTGTCCTTGATTTTGACTTCTAACGTCTTGATAAGCACTGCATGGTCTATATTGTCAAAACAACCTTTGATGTCACCTTCTATGAACCATTTTACAGAACGAAAATTTGTCTTTATCTGGTCTAGAGCTGTATGACAGCTTCTCTCCGGTCTGAAACCATGTGACTGGTCATAAAATAACGGTTCATAGATTGCTTCCAGAAACATTCTAACCGCCTCTTGCAGAAGTTTATCTCGAAATGACGGAATACCCAGTGGGCGCATTTTTCCGTTCTGTTTCCTGATATATTCTCTGCGCACAGGCTTCGGCTTGTACTTTCCTGACCTCAATTCTTCAATCAGTTCATACACATATTCAGCACTAAAACCGTCAGCTGTGTCGTTGTCACTTCCGGGAGTCATTGCTCCACTGTTTGCATATAATTTCTGGTAAGCTGCAAAATAAATGTCCTCTCTCAGAAGGTAGCGAAAGAGTCTTGTAAAGACTCCGTCGTGATGTTCCGAGGAACTTTTATTGACACGCTCCAAAATCTCCGATGTTGGATTCATGAGGATTCTCCTCCCTTTCATCTTCTTACTTTGGAATTAACAAACTGCTTCCCTTCGCCATGTAGTGGGCGTTATCCACCTCGGACTACTACGGAAGCTCCGTTGCCATATGGAATATTCAGTCTCGAATAGACATAGCCTTTCGGCATTTTCACTTAGGCAATCCCTGTTTAACGATGTTTATAGGCAAGTGATAACTGTGGGATAGCATTTCGGTTTATCTCACGTGGTCTCACGCTTGCTTCATGACCTATAGCAGACACCATAACGAATTCAATATTATGGTGGGGTCATGAGAGTGGTTTCAGGATAATTTCCACACCCTCCCACGAAAAAGGAGCTAACCTTTGCTTTGGCAATCCAGCCTTATCCTTATGTTATCTTGTCATTGCAGGTACTACTCGCCTCATATCCTTTTGACGTTTCCTGCGTTTCTGCCGTGCTGTGTTCCCGTGTCCAGTTTCCTGTCATCGGTTAGGCAGATTGACAACCGCTCTGCTGTGCGGTGTAGAGCCTAATCTACTGTAAACATCGCCTTTTACAGGCGCACAAACTCATCCGGCACAAGATAGCCGCCCTCTGCATCTGTGCCAACCTGCAAGTCGTTGTGTACATCAATCCAGTTGCGGTTTTTGACGCTGTTCCAGAAAGCTTTCTTGTAAGTGTCGCTCGCTGTACCTGTCTTTTCAGAAACAGTCGGAGTTGCGGGTTTTCCGAGAACAGGAGTGGAAGTTGCCTTGTTCATTTCAGCTTCAATTTCAGCCTGTCTTTCCAGACGCTGAATTTCCTTGCCGAGATCAACAATCGTTTGTTCCATCGCATCGTAGGTCTTGGAATCTTCCTCACTGAGAACGCCGTTTGCATTTCTCTTGCTATCAAGGAAGTCACGGGCTGTATCCCAAGCCTTCTTTCTCTTTTCTCTGAGTTCTTTAATGGTCATAATCAATTCCTCCAATCAATATTTCAAAAGTGCCAGTCTTTTTTCAAGCTGGTCAATCGGTGTACCTGTAACGAATTCTGCTGATGCAGATACTTTGGATAAGAATGCAGATAGATTCTTCGATTTGGAATAGGTCATTGCGGTCAGTGTATCTTCTTTTTCCTCTTCATCCGGTTTTTCCTCTTTGGGAACAACAGGCATTTTCTTCTCTGCAAAGAGAATCCCGTCCACAAATCCCATTTCATGAGCCTTTTTCGCATTGAGCCATGTTTCATCGGACATCAGCTTTGCAATCTTGTTTCGGCTGAGATGAGATTTGGTTTCGTAGGCGTTAATAATGCTCTCTTTGACTTCTTCCAGAAGTTCAATTGCTTTTTCCATATCTGCTTTATTGCCCATTGCTGATGTGGAAGGGTCGTGAATCATCATTAGGGCAGTCGGTGCAATCAAAGTTTCATCGCCTGCCATTGCCACAACCGATGCGGCAGAGGCAGCAATGCCGTCAATTTTCACGGTAACCTTGCCTTTGTGACTTTTCAGCATGGAATAAATCTGACTCGCTGCAAACACATCGCCCCCAGGCGAGTTCAGCCAGACTGTCAAGTTTCCGCTGACTTTTGCGAGTTCATCACGAAACAGTGCAGGTGTGACCTCATCTCCCCACCAAGTATCTTCAGAGATAGGACCGTTAAACAAAAGCTCTGTTTCCGATGTATCTTCGTTTTGGATAAAGTTCCAAAATTTCTTCATTTGGTTTTCTCCTCCTTTTTTGGATTTGCAAATGCTCCTGCATCAGCGAGTTTTGTAAAGCTGCCATTTACGAGATACAGGTTTCCACCCTCTTCGTCTGAAAGCATATTCATATCTTCCTTTTCACGGATATCGTTGGCAGACATCCAGCCATTCTGTCTTGCGGTAGCATAACCCTGCATACGGGAAGCATAATCGCCACGCAGAAGTCCGTCTACATTGAATTTCACAAAATACTGCCCTTTTTCAGAATCAGAAAGAAGTGCTTTCTGCAAAGACTGCTCCCATCGAACGATCCATGGATCAAGGCTGTATTTGACGAAGTCTAATGATAGATGTTCCACATTTGAAAATGTTGCGTGGTCAAGGTCACCGATCATATGAAGCGGTACACGGTACATTCTTGCTATTTCCTCAATCTGAAACTTTCTGGTTTCCAGAAACTGTGCTTCATTGTTTGGAATTGCAATGGGGGTGAATTTCATGCCCTCCTCTAAAACTGCGACCTTGTGAGCATTTCTTCCGCCATAGGCTCTTTGCCAAGCATCACGCACACGTTCCGGATTTTTGATCACTCCGGGGTGTTCCAAAACACCTGACGGACTTGCACCGTTTCCAAAAAACGACGCACCGTATTCTTCGCAGGCAATAGAAATGCCGATTGCATTTTTCGCAAGTGCAATCGGCGAATATCCAACCAGTCCGTCAAATCCTAAACCCGGAATATGCAGAACTTCATCAGCATAAAGAACGATGTCGCCCTGTTCTTTCAGATTGGGATTTGCTTCATCGTAACGGCTGTAAATGTATATCAGACGGTTTTTCTCATCACGGTCAACTTTTATCTTATCTGGCATCAGAGGATACAGTCCCAAAACATCACCTCTGCCATTTCGGATAATCTGTGCATAGGCATTGCCGTAAATCAGAAGATGGGACATTAAGGTTTCTCGGAAAACAAAAGAAGTCATTTCTGGATTTGGCTGGTCGTGGAGTAAAAAGTAAAGCGGGTGCTGTGGCACTCGCTCTTTTCCGTTTTCGGTATATTGGTAAACGTGTAATGGCAGCTGAGCAATGGCTTCTGACAGAACCCGCACGCAAGCATAAACTGCGATATGCTGTAGGGCTGTTCTGTCGGTGACTCTTTTTCCTGCATTGCTTCTGCCGAAAAAGTATGTGTATGACGGGCTGTCGTAACTGTTGGTTGGCTTATCTCTGGACTTAAAGAGTCCGCTGAAAATACCCAATGAAAATCATTCCTTTCATGAAAAAGGAGCCCTTCCGGACTCCTTGTCGTTATTTGCTGTTTTGACCTGCGTTATAGGCATCGATTTTTTCTTTCATTCTGACAATCGCCGTATCCATATTACTCAGAACGGTTGCTTTTGGAAGCCCGAAAATTTCATTGCAGGTTTTGTCCGTCAAACGTTCGGTATGTGCCTTGTTTTCTGTCAGTACTTTCAACATATGCTTTTGTTCGTTCAGTTCTTTCTTTGTCATTTTTATCCTCCGTAGGTTGATTTCGAAGGCTTTGTGCCTTTCGTTAGTAGGTATATTACCATACTGTTTGGCACTATTCAAGTGTGAATAATGACAATCATTCTGCGAAATTTCGGGTGATATTGTACATCATAAAACCAGCATCTCCCTCGAATCATAAACCGACTCATCAGATACACATCCACAGCGAATTGCACGGTCGAGAGCCATAATCATGGCAACCGCACCGTCAATCTTCTCTGTGGATTTTTCTTTGTCCGGCTTAATGTTTCCGGCAGGGTCACGGCGAATGAAGATGTTGTCCATCATCCACCTCAAAACAGGATGTCCATTGTGGGCAAGCGTCTGTTCCAAGGTCAGTTTCATCAGTTCTTTGGTCGGCGGTGACATATCTTTGTAACCCTGTCCAAATTGCACCATCGTGAAGCCAAGTCCCTCCAGATTCTGCGACATCTGCACTGCACCCCAGCGGTCAAATGCAATTTCTTTGATGTGAAATTTCTGCCCCAGTTCATCGATGAAATTCTCAATAAAGCCATAGTGAACCACATTTCCCTCAGTGGTTTTCAGGTAGCCCTGCCGTTCCCATACATCATATGGAACATGGTCACGTCTTACTCTGAGGGGCAGTGTTTCTTCCGGCAGCCAGAAGTAAGGAAGAACATAATAATGCTCATCTTCATCTGTTGGCGGAAAGACAAGCACAAAAGCTGTAATATCCGTAGTGGAAGATAGGTCAAGCCCACCATAGCAAACACGCCCCGTAAGCAACTCTTCATTAAAAGCCACCTTGCATTTGTCCCACTTTTCCATTGGCATCCAACGAACAGCCTGTTTTACCCATTGATTCAAACGCAGTTGCCGAAACGCATTTTCCTCGCCGGGAGTTTCCTTTGCAGAATTACACGCAGCCACCACCTTATCCATTCCAATGGTCTTATCCAGACTTGGATTTGCTTTTTTCCAGACCTTCGGGTCAGTCCAATCTTCTGATTCATCTGCACCATAAATGATTGGATAGAAAGTTGGATCATGCTTTCTGCCTTCCAGAATGTCCTTTGCTTTTTGGTGAACTTCATAGCAGATGCTGTTGGTGTCCGTTCCGGCAGTGGTAATCAGGAAGTACAAAGGCTGCATTCTGGCATCACCGGAGCCTTTGGTCATAACATCAAACAGCTTTCGGTTCGGCTGTGTATGCAGTTCATCAAACACAACCCCGTGAATGTTGAAACCGTGCTTGGAGTAGGCTTCTGCCGAAAGCACCTGATAGAAGCTGTTGGTCGGAATATACACGATACGCTTTTGTGAGGTCAGGATCTTCACTCGCTTGGAAAGGGCAGGGCACATTCGCACCATATCAGCAGCCACATCAAATACAATGGCAGCCTGTTGACGGTCGGCGGCACAGCCGTACACTTCAGCACGTTCTTCACCGTCACCGCAAGTTAATAGCAGGGCAACCGCAGCGGCAAGCTCTGATTTGCCATTTTTCTTGGGAATCTCGATGTATGCCGTGTTAAATTGCCGATAGCCATTCGGTTTCAGAATACCGAACAAATCACGGATAATCTGCTCCTGCCAATCCAGCAATTCAAAGCTTTTTCCTGCCCATGTGCCTTTGGTATGGCTGAGGCATTCAATAAAAGAAACAGCATAGTCCGCCACCTTTTTGTTATACTTGGAATTCTCCGCCATAAAGCGGGTTGGTTTAAATCTTGCCATTGTATTCACCTCCCATGTAAGAAAAAAGACCTGCTGAAAAGCAAGTCTGCATCATTTATTTTTATGCCCCAGTGGGCAGTTTTGTAATTGAGATTCTACTCTCATTATAACCATATTATCATACAATTTCAAGTATAGCAAGTCATATCGGAGAAATATACTGCACAAACATAACAGCTGTATTTTGTGTACTATATATCTTCGGTACGAGCCACAGCCCCTTGAATCAGGGGCTGTTTGGAAAGAGTGGGGAAGGTTTATCTTCCCGTCATGCATTCCCATTCAAATTCGCAGGCATTTTCGTATTCCTCATCGAAAATAGCATCGTCATCAATGTAGTCCTCCTTGAAGTCGATTCTGTCAATGCCCTCAAAAATCGTTTCATTTTCTTCTGCATCTGCCTTTGCAAGGCTTTCTGCATTTTTCTCAACCCATTCTGTGAACTCTTCATCGTCCATTCTGTCCTCATTTTCAATTTCAAGGTCGTATTCGTATTCATCGTCCACCCAGGTGATAACTGCCTTTGTGATTTCGGTTCTTTCGTTCCAGTCCGTTCTGTTTGCCATTGCTCTTGCCTTTGCGATTCCGTATGCTACCATTGTGTTTTTCCTCCGTTTTTTTGGTTGTTTTCCCTTTCGGTAACTGTATATTACCATACCTTTCGGCGTATAGCAAGCGGCTAAATGTACAGAACATAAGGCGATATTTTCGCTGTATATTTGGTGGATCTGACACTGGATAAACTTGCTTTTCTATGGTAAAATACAGTACAATGGAAAAGGCATCTCGGAAAATTGCAGCCACCAACCAAGCCCCGCACAGTTCGCCTGTGTGGGGCTGGTTTTGACTTTGGGCAGTTTTTCGGCAAGTGCTCTGAAAGCCCACACAGGGCAAACAGGGCGGTTACATGGGGAACTTTCGGTGCATTACAGACAGGATTTTCTCCCGTTCCTCCGTGGAAACGCCGATGCTTTCCAGTGCCTGCCGAATGCCACAGTCCGGGCAAATGGGCGTTTGGTTGTCCGTTCTGGAAAGTGCCGGAACACCGGAGTAGGGCTTTCCGCAGAGTCAATGTCATTAACTTAAAACGGCTCTTGAATGGCAGGCAGAATGTCTGGAAGTATCAAAATGGCGAGGAAAAGAGCGATTCGGACGGACGGGAGAAAGATGTTTGATGATGTCAGATTTGAGTGCGTTCAAGACACGCGAAAGAGAGGGAATGCTTTTGAACAGTACATCCATCAGATTATGGTAGATCAATCTGGTGGCAGTTCTTCGATTGATCTTGTACTTGTATTTTCTTTTTTTGGGATATTCGGATACATACTGCCACATATGCAAGTTGCAAAATTGTAAACGAGAAGCGACACAAAATAGTCTTGTGCAAGTCCGTTTTCAGTTTTTGAGACAAATTCCTCCACGAATACGGCATTTTTCAAGTAGTTGAATCCCGTTTCAATTCCCCACCGAAGACGATAAATCTCTTTGATGTCACGCTTAGGGAAATCCTTCCGATCAAGATTCGTGACCAGAATTTCATCCTCTCCACTGGGCAGCTTAACGCGAACACACCGCAAATCAAATTGACTGATTCCATCCGAATGCACATGATTCTGAGTCGCTCTACGCTCAGAATATTCAATATGAATCACGCGGTCGACATACTTGCTTTTGCGGAACGCATTGACTTCCTTCAGAAAGCTGGAAGAAACCCGCATCACAAAATACAACCGGTGTTCAAGCAGCTTCTGAATCAAGCTTAGAGACGGAAATCCTCTGTCAAATATCCATATTTGCGGCTCATCTTTGTAATATACATCTTGTGCCACAGCATCAATCATCTTGCCGGCGAGTTCTCTTTCATCGGCAATTCCAAAATGAAATTTAGAACGTATGAACATCTCATTCAGAATATCAAAAGTTGATACTGCGTGAAATACCGGCGTTTTACACTTTTCAGTTTCGCAGTATTTTGCGGATAATTCCGGAGTTTTAGGCAACTCTCCCTTCATCCCGTCCACTGCATACAGATGATATCCGTGAAACCGCTTATCTTTGGGAGCAGATGCCGCTGTTTGCTCAAACAGTTCCTCAAATGCGGTATACTTGATTTTCTGCCGGGCTTTACACAGAGCTGCACCGCTGATTTCATCCGCTGTGAGATACTTTGAAAAACGCTGTGCCTCCAGTTCAAGCGGACTTCTTGTATTCCCGATTGTGTACATGATAACATCTGAAAACGTAAGTTTTCTTGTCCGCTTGAAATCTTTTTCGCCATCTCTGACGTGTTTGCTTTGAAATTCCACATCACTTGCCATCTTTTGTATTTGCCGTATGAACCTTGTTTCTGCTTTCATTATCTTCACCCTTCTTTATTTTAGCAGATTTTAGCTCGCTTGGCTAGATGTTAAGTTAATGACATTGGACAAGCTGTCCCCCTTAACAGAGGTTTTGATTGCATACAACAAAAATCTAAGAGAAAATCGAACGAAATTGCAATTGCCTTTAAAATCAGGAGGATGTAATGAGAAATAAGGTTTCAGGGGCAATTGCAGTTTCCAAGGCAAGCTGGGGATGTGCCCCAGCCTTGCCGAATCAGTTTCAGGTGGTTTCCCAAGAACCATTTTATTTCGAGTACAGTTCAGACGTTCTTTTGTGCAAAAAACACAAACCAAACACACGGTAATCACATGAAACGGCGAACATGAACTTTTGAAATCAAAGTTCAGCAGCTTAAAACGGAAGAAAATAAAGTGAATAAGAAATAAAAGAAAGCAAAATCCTGTTTTTACGTTATTAAGCATATTTCACACTTAATTTATCAAAATCGTGGAAAAAACTATTGACAAATCACAAAAGCTGTGGTATTATATAATCAAGGAAAGGGAAAAAGAACAGAAACCAAAAAGAAGTTCCCCAGATGGAAACACAAGTTGGTGGATGTTCCAAATGAACTTTCGGAACGCATATTAAGGGTTAAGACAATCGGTCTTTTAATATGCAGATATTTTTCCAGTGAGGAGGGTGAGATCCCATGGCAAGTGAAGAACCACAGTACATATGCTGTCAGGATCGCATCCTGATCCAGTCGCTGTAAGAATTGGGTATTAGGATCAGAAAAACTGGTCGCATGCCAAGGAAATGATAAAGTTGGCAGACTGGAAAACGGAATGTGATTTGACGAGTGTGACTGTACCAACAGAAAATTCGGATTGGCAGCATAGGTGAGAACCTAATGCAAGATGATGACGATCTTGTATCGACGGCGAAAGCCTTGAGAATAGATGCCGGAACGAAATTTTGCAGGCAAAGGGATGATTCTTATGACAAGAAGAACCGATTTGTGCAGGCAGCTTACAAAATAATTGAAAAAGGTGAGTCCAATGGAAGGGAAAGCTTTTTAATTTGTATTTCGTAGAAAAGGAATGATTCCCATGGAAGGTTACCATATTATGTAAGGGTGGTTCCCATGTATTAACAATATTAAAATTTCTGGAAAACGATATTACTTGAAAAAGGTGAGTCCAGTGGCAAAGAAAAGAGATTATTTAGCTGAAAAATAAGATGTTGGGAGTGAGTCCAATCGAAGCTTCAGCGAAAGAATGAAAGTTCTTTCAATCCTTTATCTGAAAAAATAAAAAATGCACCCAAGCGGAGGTCTACCGCTGTGGGTGCTTTTTCGTTTATCTGGAAAACCGCATTCCCTGTACAAGGTCATGTGATTTCTGATAAGCAGCAATGGCATTTAAAACGCCACGCTTGTTTCTGCTCCAGAGCGGAGCAACCAGTGTTCGAGCATCGCCGTCGCCGGTCAAGCGTTCGATAACGGTTTCCGGTGGGAAATAGGTCAGCTGTTCTGCAATAAGGGCAACATAAGTTTCTTGGTCAAGCGTGGAAAGTCTGCCGTCTTGATACCACTTTTCCAGTGGCGTGCCCTGAATGACATGCAGTAGCTGTAATTTTACTGCATTTGGCTGCAGCTGTCCCAGCTGGCGAGCATTGTCCAGCATTTGTTCGATGGTTTCTGTTGGCAAACCGTTGATGAGATGCACACAGGTGCGAATCCCACGGGCTTTTAAGTTAGAAAATGCAGATAGAAAGACATCATTTTCATAACAGCGATGGATAAGGGTTGCAGTTTTTGGCTGAAAGGTCTGTAAGCCTAATTCTACAGTTAAAACGGTACGGTGAGAAAGTTCCTCCAAATAATCTAAAACATCCTCCGGCAGGCAGTCTGGACGTGTTCCGATAGAAAGCCCAATGATAC
>OGNM01000860.1_pt1 | contig 15230 bp, 9 predicted proteins | sample 1573441 | NCBI WGS metagenome assembly OGNM01 (sample SAMEA2581915, study PRJEB24529) | metagenome | biome: Human gut stool | place: China | collected 2011
TTTCTGTCGGGTCTGCCTGCATGTCATACAGTTCCCACCAGTTGATATCATTATAGAAATGAATCAGTTTATAGCGGTCTGTGCGTACACCGTAATGACGTTTCACCATGTGTTCAGCAGGATATTCATAGAAATGATAGTACAAAGCTTTCCGCCAGTCAGACGGTTTCTCGCCTTTCAGCAACGGTACCAAGGAAATGCCTTGGATATCTTCCGGCACTTCCACTCCGGCAAGTTCAAGGAAGGTCGGTGCGTAGTCAATGTTCTGCACCATTTCATTGATATCCCCTTTAGCCCGGAAGTCTTTCGGCAGACGCATAATCAACGGGGTACGCATGGACTCTTCGTACATGAAGCGCTTGTCGAACCAACCGTGCTCGCCCATATAGAAGCCTTGATCAGAAGTATAAACCACGAGCGTATTATCATCCAGTCCTTTTTCTTTCAGATAATCCAGCACACGCCCCACATTGTCGTCCAGAGACTTCACGGTTTTCATATAGTCGCGTATGTAACGTTGGAACTTCCAGTTGGCGAGTTCCTTGCCTTGCGGATTCTTCTTATAAAAATCATCAATGATAGGCCCGTAGAATTTGTCCCATGCGGCACGTTGTCCTTCATCCATGCGACCGATGTATTTCTCATAAAGAGATTTCAACCGGGTTTCTTTGTCCGGGCGCAGCATCTTGAGGTCGTAAATCATATCCATATCTTTCGCAATGCTCATCTCCTGTGCCGCAGCGGCGGGACGCCCTTCATAATCATCAAAGAAGTTATCCGGCAGGGGGAAAGTCTTGTCTTCATACAGAGCCAGATTACAGGTATCTGCCAGCCAGTTACGGTGAATGGCTTTGTGGTGGATCAGGATACAGAACGGCTTATTCTTATCCCGTTGGTTCTCCATCCAGTCGATGGCGTCATCAGTGATGATATTGGTCACATAACCGTGTTTCTGTATAGTATCATTGTCCTGAGTGATAAAATCAGGATTATAGTAATCACCTTGTCCGGGCACAATCTCCCAGTAATCAAAACCCGTAGGCAAACTTTCCAGGTGCCATTTACCAACCAACGCAGTCTGATAACCAGCCTGTTGCAAAAGTTTTGGGAAAGTTTGCTGCGAAGCATCGAATACGCAAGTTGTGTTATCATAGAATTTATTGGCACAACTGTGCTTGCCCGTAATCATACAGGCACGGCTGGGACCACTCAAAGAGTTAGCCACAAAGCTGTTTGTAAAACGTACTCCATCGGCAGCAATGCGGTCCAGGTTCGGCGTCTCCATGTAGCGGTGGTCATAACAGCTCATCATCTGGGCTGTGTGATCATCCGTCATGATGTATACTATGTTATATTGCTTCTGCTCTTCAGCTTTCTTTTGAGAAGAACATGAGGTTAAGGATGCCACAGCAGCGGCACCGGTGAGGGAATAGAGCAATCCTGATTGTAAAGTGTTCATGATTAAAGATTTTAATGGTTGTGCGGGCAAAACTACGGCTTACAAATAAGAACAGGTTTCAAAAACAGCTTTATTAGTTCCAAATTTCACCAATTCGCGCATGCCGGAAGCTGAGAAAGACAAAACCGGAAGCAGAACAGACAAAAATGTGCTGTCTGCTTCCGGAATATCAGCTTATATCAGCCTATTGAAAGTTAGTATCAAATGCAGCTATTAATAACCGAAGTTATTGTCAGTAGGTTTTATGGCAGAATTCGTATTCAACTCTTTCTGGCAAATAGGTAACAATAGATTCTTCTTCAGGAAACTTTCTGTCAGAACACCATTATCGCCGAAACGACGCTCTGAAAAATTCACTTTACCTTCACCAAGTTCATATACTTTTTGAGTAATGCTATGATTATTGTTCACCTCAAGCAGATGTTTAAACAGGTCATAGCGAGTTCCCCAAATACGTGCACGCTGGTATTGTCCCGGTTCACCGCACGTCTCAAACAAACGTTCAAAATAAATCTTCTCACGAAGCGCATCTTTACTTAATCCACTTTTCCAGTCGGCCGGTTGTGTTGCATCTGTAACAGACTGACGCGCACGTTTCAAGACTTCATTTGCCAGCGAAATAGCCTTGTCTGTATTTCCCAATTCATTATACACATCGGCCATATCCAGCAACATCTCAGCATAGCGATAGACTATTATATTTTTATGGGCATTTTGTCCAACCTGAGCCTGGTCAAAGTACTTCTTAATAATAGGCCAGTGAGTCTGGTAAGCATTCAGCTTCGATTTATTAGCAAAGTTATCAAGAACGCGCTTTCCATTAGGGATATCCCCGGAACTTAATTCATCATAACTTGGATTTGTCGGGTCTGAAACTTCATCATAAGGAATGCAGTCTTCCATCTGAACAGCCTGTTTTTTTCCTGTACCGTTATTCAACTCCAACTGCTCACCTGAAGCATACACAAAATATGGATAACAATAAGAACTGTCGTTCGCAGTCAATCTTTCTTTGAACATTTGCGCTTTAGGCGCTCCGTTCTGATATTTGCGCCACTTACTAAAGAAGGTTCCGTCTATACGGGGATCGCCCGGATATGTTCCACGGAACTTGTCATAGAATGACTTAGTAATAGTAGTACGCGCCCACGCTACTCCCACACCACAATCCCTGGCAGAGAAAACCCAATGTAAACGACTCTTGTTATAGTCGGAAGTAGTTGTGTAGTTCAACTGGAATATAGATTCCTTGCTGTTATTCACATTATCGACAAACAGGTTTTGGAATTTACTTTCAAGAGCGAATTTACCATACACAGCATCAAAACATTCTTTGGCTTTCTGCCAAGCCGTTTCATCTCCCTGGCAAGCCATTGTGTGATAAAGTTTACCCAAAAATGCTTTGGCAGCCCACTTAGAGCCATATCCATCAGTCACTGTTTCCGGCAATGTATTGAAAGCATCTGTCCAGTCCGACTCACACTGTGCAAAAATCTGTGCCTTAGGTGTACGCGGCAGTTCAACCGCTCCAATAGCTGATGCTGCTATTTTATAAGGAACATCTCCCCAGATAGTAGCTAGATTATAATATGCTAATGCACGCAAGAACTTCGCCTGTCCGGTCATTGTAACCTTCACACTATTATCCAATGGGCTATCTGCCACATTTGCTATAAAAGTATTCGTTTCATTCACTACTTTATAAAGCCCTTCCCAAACTCCCTGATTCAAGTCGTCCGAAAGACGCGCTCTTAAAGACACATAATCATCCTGATAACTGCCATTTGTCGTGAACCATGCGAAACCGGACGCTCCGATTGTAAGTTCCGTATAGAAATGACCATACACACTATGAGTAGTCATATAACCATAGCATCCATCTAATGCCATTTTCGCATTAGATTCATTGCTAAACTGTACACCATTGTCCATTGAGTATTTTGGTTCTTCATCCAAGCAAGAAGAAAACAAAGAGATTCCCAGGACTAAAGTTATATATTTTAATGTTTTCATAATCATCGACTTTACCTTTTAGAAATTAACATTGATACCAAAAATAAACGAACGCATGTTCGGGAACGAACTCATGTCAATACCCGGGCGCAAACCATCAAAAGCAAAACTATTCACCTCCGGATCGTAGCCGCTATAATCTGTTATCACAAAGGCATTCTTTACTGATGCAAATATGCTGGTAGTACGGAAACCTATCTTTTTCATCCATTTATTAGGCAAAACATAATTCAATGTTATATCGGAACAACGCAAGTAGCTTGCATCTTCAATATAACGATCCATTACGACATCAGGCATTTTGTAAGTAGAGCGCGGATAAAGATTAGTAGGATTCTCAGCAGTCCACATTCCATTATAAACCTTCTGATATAAATTACTTGTTTGCCGGCTCGGAGTCTGCTCATATCTAACATTCGTATTCAGTACATCATAACCGGATACACCCGTAAAAGCTGCGGACAGAGATAAACCCTTATAGGTCAATTTTGTCTGGAAACCGTAAGTCATCGGGCGATTAGGATCACCGAGAATCATCTTATCTGCTTCGTTGATTTCTCCATCTCCATTCTGGTCTATAAATTTAATATCACCGGCTTGAGGAACTCCGCCATTGATATCCTTGGTTATCTTATAAGAACCATCTGTCAAATCTGATTCCTGTACAATTCCATCTGTCTGATAACCATAGAAAAGTCCCGGAGCTTTGCCTTCAAGGAAGATATTAGCCACACCAAAATGGCTACCCAATGTATTACCTAAATATCCACGTCCTTTAACATTATCGCTGAAGACACTTTCAGGGAGTCCCAATTCTGTAATCTTAGTCTTATTATAACCGATATTTCCTCCCAAACTCCATTGGAACTCCTTATTATCAATAATCGTAGCATCCAAAGAGAATTCAACACCTTCATTGGTCAATGATCCCTGATTCATCGTCACCGAAGCAAAGCCGCTTGACAATGGCAAATCACGGTTAATCAATAAGTCAGAAGTTTTCTTTTTATAATATTCGAACGATCCAGTGATGCGTTGTTTCAATACCCCAAAGTCAAAACCGGCATTCCATGAAGAAGTGCGTTCCCATTTCAATCCGTCATTCTGCAATTTTGAAACTACGGCTGCCAACTCTTTTTCACCGTTAGCAGTGGCATAATCCATTACACGTGCATAGTCTGAGAATGTAGAATAAGGAGTAATACTCTGGCTACCCGTTTCACCATAGCTGACGCGCAGTTTAAGCTGGCTTAACCAGTTAATGTCTTTCATGAACTCTTCTTGTTCCATACGCCATGCAATGGATGCAGACGGGAAGTAAGCAAAGCGCTTTCCTTTTTGGAATTTACTTGAGCCGTCAACACGTAATGATGCAGTTACCAGATATTTATCATAAAAGCTCAAATTCACACGTCCTAAATAAGAAAGTAATTGATAGTCTTTTTGTATAGGCTGTTTATAATCTTTTTGCCCTGCCATATGAAGGCCATCCACTCCAAAATCGAAGTTTGTGAAATTCGTAGCATAAATATTCTTGGTCAAATCTTTATAAACATCATAAGTAATACCAAGAGTAGCATCTAATTTAGCGATTTTGCCTAAATTAGTATTCAGATTAAATACGTTTTCAACGTTATAGTTGCTTCTGTTCCAATCCGTCAAAGCTAAAACACCTTGCTCATTTCGACCTTTAAATAGAGCCAGGCCATACCAACGACCACGGTCATTTATCATAATATTACCGCCCGTACGTAAATTATATCTCAAGAACTTAGTAATCTTCCAACCTAAATCAAGAGATCCTCTGAAAGTTTTGTCATGAGCCAAGTCGGTATAATCTGTCACCCAGCTATCAACATCCGTATTTTCAGCATCTTGCAATGTCGGGTCATCAGACGGTTTGCGGAAAGGCTGAGTATCAATAGCCGTACGAGCAGCCGAACCGGTAGGACCACCTTTGGTATCACCGCCACCCATCATATTGTTTTCCTTCAAAGAACCACTCAAGTTAACTGCTAAAGTAACAGTCTTAGATAAATCGACATTGATATTACCACGGAAGTCCCCTTGCTTAATACCTGTATTGCGAGCAATACCTTCTATATTCTTAAAACCTGCCGAGAAGTAATAACGCATTCCATTGGCACCTCCGCTTACAGACGCTGAATAGTTCTGTGAAAAAGCGGAACGGTAAAGTTCCTTTTGCCAATTCACGTAGTCCGGCAAAGAATATGTGGTAGGATCATTGGGATCATAACCGGCTACTTTGTCATTCGTAACATAACGTATTTCATCGCCAACAAAATAGAATAAACGGGAAGCTTCTTCCACTTGAGAATTCTTATACATACCATAAGAACGCAAGTCCATCATCTTATGAAGATTAGCAGCATCAGCAATAGTAAAGTTAGCACTGACATTTATTCTGGCTTTACCTTCTTTACCTTTCTTAGTCGTAATAAGAATAACCCCATTTGCACCACGGGAACCATAAATAGCAGTTGCCGAAGCATCTTTCAATACAGTGATATCCTCAATATCGGACGGATTCAATGAGCTCAACGGATCCTGAGCTATCTGGAAGTCACCACCTCCCATAGCAGATTGCGCAAATTCACCGGTAGATGCTTGAGGTACATTATCAATAACGTACAACGGCTGATTATCTCCGCGCAATGAGTTAGCACCGCGAATGGTAATAGAATTGGCAGCACCCGGAGTAGATGACGAAACACTCATACTAAGACCGGCGACTTTACCTTGCAGCAAGTTATCAATAGAAATAGCTTTTGAAGCTTCATTTTCATCCGGACGCACAGAAGTTATGGCACCGGTCAGATCACCTTTACGTGATGTACCGTAAGCCACTACAACCACCTCATCCAGCAATTGCGTATCATCCTTCATCGTCACATTGATTACCGTCTTGTTTCCCACAGGAATTTCCTGTTTTGCATAGCCAATAAAAGAAAAGACCAATACGGATTTAGAGTTAGGAACATCAATCTTATAGTTACCATCAATATCAGTGATAGTACCTAAAGATCCTCCTTTTACAGACACATTGACACCGGGTACACCTTCATTAGTGCTGTCAATTACTTTACCTGTTACTTTAATTGCTTGCTGTGCAAAAGCAACGGCAGGTACCGTCAAGCAGAACAGGCATACAAGAAATACATTAAATAGTTTCTGTCTCATAGAATTAAATTTAAATTAAAGACATTTGTTAACAGTGATTTCGATGCAAATGTAAAGCGAGCGGGGAAAGCATCGGTGCAATAATCACTATTTCCAAGTCCAATTTTAACCATAGGCCCATTCCCGGAAAGCCCATAGACAAATTTGGAGCTAAAATAGATAAAAATGGAGTTTAGAACCATGAAATACCTGTTTTTTGTTTTGTCAAGCTCACAGTAAAAGACTACTTTTGTTCCAATCTTTGTATAGCACCATGAAGAAAAACATGTTAACCACATTTATATTGTGCCTGTTATTATCCCTGCCGGGTAAAGTTACAGGTAATAAACAATATGCTTTCCAGCAGATCAGTACCCAGGACGGTTTGTCCTCCTCAGTTCGTTGCCTGGTAGTAAGCCACGACAAAGGATATGTATGGCTCAGTACGAGAGCAATGGAAGGATCGCCTACTCAGTATAATGGGAAACATTCTTACCATTTACTTAAAAATCTAACGATCAAATTCAACTTCTATATTGACTTACACTATCATTATATTATATGCTATGCATTCATCTATTAAGAAATTTACATATATAGTCTATATACTTGCATTTACTTCATGCGGACACTTTCCCAAAGAAGTAGAGGAAGCCTTATTATCAGCTAAAGACAACAAAGAAAACCTGATTGCAGTTTTAGAGCATTATAAAGGTAAAGATTCAAAGAAATATGCAGCAGCTTGTTTTTTAATAGCTAATATGCCCTATCATAAAAGCAGTGTCTCGCTAAATATACCCCCTACTTATTCCCACTATTTCAGAAAGATAGACTCGATTTATCAAGTAGATTCCAACATCAATGTAAACGACTCTATACAACAAATATTAGCTGCTGAATATGCGACATTACTTCCACCAGAAACAACTACTGGGCAGAAAGACATCGAGATTCTAACAAAAGATTTTTTAATCCTTAATATTGATGCAGCTTTCAGGGAATGGCATAATTCTCCTTTACTGAGAAATCTTAGTTTTGATGAATTCAAAGAATGGATTCTTCCCTATCGTACTGTAAACGAAGCACTGGTTAATAACAAAATAGACTTACGTAAAATGATGTATAATAAACTTTCCTATAATGGAATGGATAACATACGTAAACCTATTGAACTATATAAAAAATATGTTAGGCTACAGAAAAGCCTGAATAAACGCATAAATACCAATACTCATATTGGAATTTATGATCTTTTCATCCCTTCATTCAAAATGGATTGTCATAACCTGGCAGCTATAACTTGCAATATTTTCCGTGCATGCGGAATACCTGTTGTCTACGAGTTCACCCCCCAATGGACTGATAAAGATAGCAGGCATTATTGGTGCAGTTCCCCCGATTCCACTTTAACTTTTCACCCCTATACTCCTCCTTATAACAATTTAGGAGAAGATTGGGAGTTAAGTTTAAAATATGCTAGCAAAGTATATCGTATGACATTCGGAGCGCAGAAAGATACACCTTATTTTCTGAAAGCTGAAGAAGAAGAAATTCCTGCAGTTTTCAATAAAGCGACAATTATGGATGTAACCCCTAATTATCATGTTTGTACAGATATAAGTTTGCCAACCCCTCCAATAAAAGGAAATAATCTTGCTTATTTATCCCTTTTTAACACACAAGGACTTAATCCAGTCGCTTGGGGGAGTATCGATTCGATAAAACAAATAGTCCACTATCATAAGGTACCTATAAATACACTTTTTTTCCCTACCTATATAGATAATAATGGGAAATCAATTCAGTTTGATATGGCTTTTATAATACGACAGGATTCCACAACAGGAAAATTTCAAAAAGAAACTATAAATTGTAACTATCAAAAAAGAATTTCCATACATCTGTTACGTAAATACCCTCCCAAACCACACTTAGACAACTATCGGAACAATATGAAAGGAGCACTTCTATTGGCCACTAATAAAATAGAAGGCTCTTATGACACACTATATGTGATCACCACTCCACCTGCCCCATATTGGCAGAAATACAATATAGATAATAATAAGAAATACCGATACTATAAATTGCAGACAAAAGACAATAGCTCTATCAATATTGCTGAATATGAGTTTTTAGCGGCAAAAGACAATAAACACATTTACACCCATCCAAGCCCATTGCCTATCTTTGATTCATTACAATGCCACATCCCTGCAACTACCCAATATATGAAAGTGAAAGGAACCCCTATCAAGTCAGGACCGCTTTATCTTCAGGCATGTGACGGAAATCCTGATACTTACATTGAATCAAGTTGGTTTGGCATTGAGTTTACCCCACCGGTATGTGCCAAAGCATTACAGTTGTATCCAAGAAATTCCAGAAATGGTATAGAGCCCAATAATCATTATCAATTACTCTACTTTGATAACAACAAATGGATAGAACATGAAACAGTACATTCGAAATATAATTATATAGATTTTGATTCTATACCCAGTGGAACTATATATTGGTTACGAAATCTCGATCAAGGCAAAGAGGAACTCCCTTTCTTTTTTCCAAAAGATAAACAAGTCTTTATTAGCCAAGAGGCAGTAAACAAATGCGAATAAAATTCATTTCTTCCTCTCAAAACAAGCAAGACAAGACACTATAATCCAATTTTAGCTAAGGCGAGTCCAAATATAGCTAAACGACTAATATTCTGGTATATAAATTTGTACACGAATAAGCATTTATCTAATTTTGCCTCAAAAGGTTGTTAACCTTTAGGTCTAAATACACCATAGCAAAAGTCTAAATACGATTTTGGCTAATTTAATTTTAGTCAAGAAAAGGCATTCACAAGATTCGCACTAAGATATGTTTAGACACGGACATTTATAACACGAGAATTTGCATATGAAAAAAGTCATGAATTACTCAATTTCTTTGTTACTGGGAATGATAATAACATTCTCTGTATCTGGCTTTTTCTTTGAGGTATTCAATCATCCCCAGACATCATCCATATTTAGTATAGCTATAGTATCAATCATAATAAGTATAATATCTTTAAGTATCTTTCAAGGAAAAGCTAAATTATATAAACCCACAATCTTATGTTTCCTTTTTCTAGTATTTTATTTGATTGACTTTAGGGATTTAGTAAATCTATGGAATATAGGAAGCTACAGCTTACTAATACTGTTCATCATACTGTGTCATATAGAGCGAATATACTATTTAGTTGCTTTTAAAAGCGTTCTTGGGGCAGCTGTCCTACTTGCATGTTGGGGATATTTGCAATACTTGGGATGCCTCTCCTCCTATAGTGAATATTTCACATTAACTGGTCCCTATCATAATCCAGCAATACTTGCTATAATATTAAGTTCCTTGTTAGGGGCTATACTGAATACATTCATACTTTTTTATATCAAACTAAAAAAATATCGCAAGATGTTAGTAATCATAATCGCCATTGCATTATTCTGTATACCCCTACTTATACTAACATATGCTCGTGCAGCTTACATTTCATTAATCGTTTCTATTTTATATTGCCTGTATTTGCGGTTTGTGACCAAAAAGTTACGATTAAAACAGTTGATATATTGTGGAAGTATTGCACTTTGTATTGGTGTATCTGCCGGAGCATTATATTATTTAAAGCCAAAATCTGCTGATGGACGTTTACTGATATGGAAAGTTAGCTGGCAAATGATACAAGACAAACCCTTAACAGGATTCGGCAAAGGTGGTTTCGCTGCTAATTATTTATATTATCAAGCGAAATATATGGGTAGGCCATCAACATCTACTGAAGAAAAGATATTAGCAGGAAATACTCATTTAGCATTTAATGAACCCTTACGTATAACTGTTGAGTATGGACTAATAGGCTTGTTTGTCTATTTAACTTTCATTATTTGGTTACTTATTCCATCAAAAAGCAGAAATTCGGTTACTATTACATGCAAATCGCTTCTGGCAGGAATTGCAATATGGGGATTTTTTGCCTATCCGGATCAAGTATTCCCATTACTTACATTATGGGTTATCGGAATAGCCTTCATAATAAACAAAAAGAGAGATAAAAAGTATTATGAACTTCCTTATAATAAATACTCTAAAATAGCAAAAATAGCCGTATATAGTCTTACCATTATTTGCCTGAGTAGCCAACTTTGGAATAAATGGGAAGCATATCACAAACTATATATTTGTCTGAAATCTAATAATACTGAACTCCCCAATACACTCATTAACGTAAAGAAAGAGATGAAAAGTGATATAAACTTTGTCTATCTCTATAGCCAAATACTAAGAGCAAATCATTCAAATATAAAATTTCTTTATTCCATACATTTCTTGGAAACTAATTTTCCGACTCCTGGTTTATTCTTAATAAAAGGAGATTATTTAAAAGAAAAGGGGAAGTGGGAAGAAGCAGAGAAAGCCTATAAATTAGCTGCTGCTATGATGCCTTCCTTACAAACTCCACGAGGGAAATTAGCCTTTTTATACAACGAAACGGGAAGAAGAAAAGAAGCATGCAGAATAGCTCATAAAATATTAACAGAAGATGTAAAGGTTTACGGTTTCAATACATTCAAACTACATCGCGACTTAAAAAGTATCTTCGAAGATAAAATTAAATAATTGTCAAACTAATAAAAAAGAACATGAAAAACATTAGATTTTACAGAAAGTGGAATATCCTAGTGTATATAGGGATACTCTGTATGCTATTAGCTTGTGCTGACCATATGCTACAAGGAGATGGAAACTCTGAAGCCAATCAGCAAAATCAAAAAAATGAAGAATTAACCATATCGGTAGCGAAAGCGTGGTTTGAGAAGAACTATGCTCCAGTTATTACAACACGAATTAGTAGCAGTGAAGAATGGTTATACAAACCTCATTGGAATGAAGCCAAAGAGTATAATAAAATGCAGTATGAGGTAGTAGAGACCCCTATCTACATTCATGGTTCATATCTCATAATGGACAATGATACAGAAGCTCATTGGATAGCTGATAAGAAACATAATTTTATTCGTAACAACGCTCGTTTAGTAACTTTATTAGATAAAAAAACAAACAAGACAAGAAGTTTCATTACTATTTTCATTGGAACTTATAAGTATTTAAAAGAAACTCGAACAATCGGAAAGAACAATTACCTATATCGCCAACCTGATTTCAGTGGCAGTGTCTTCTTTTATGAAGTGAATGGGACCTTTATTAATGGTTGGAGATATTCAGAAGGGAAGATTATAGCGAGTTTATCAAAAGTAACAGATAGTTTGAAAGATGTTATACCCTCAAATATCGCTACACGCTCCTCTGAAGGAGATTGTGTTATAGTATATTATCCTATTTATGGTTCTGACTCCAATTGCGATAGGGGGCAAGGCATGGATGATATGGAGTTTGGTGTAGGTGGCGACGACCTATTTTGTCCTACTGTGATAGTTGGTTATTACCCTGTAGAAGAATGTCCTCCACTAGGCGGAGGCGATCCTGAAAATCCCAACCCTGGAGGTTCTATTCAAATCGGCGGTTCTGAAACAGGAGTTCTTGGCGAAATATACGGAGATAAGTCTACTTTAACAGATGAAGAAAAGAAACTTCTTGAAAAAGCTATAGTAAGTATGAATTACGATGAATTCAGAAAAAAAGTCTATAACTCATTAACAAAAGTTGGCATAAAAATCAACTTCCACATTGATCCTTCTATCGAAGGGCAATCAAAAGGAAAATATAAGTCTACTGATAGAACTATTTTATTTGCAAGCAAAAAAGACATTAACTCAAAAACTCTTGAGGAAGAACTATTATATGCTCTGCAACACTTATATTATGGAGAAGATTTCGATGATCCAAATAAAAAGTTTACTTATGAATTTGAAGCACACATATTTCCTGATATAGCGAATGCTATACTTTACAGTAAAATTTGGAATACCCCCTTAGGTGCCAACATCTTTTTAACAGATTCTTCTCCTGATTTTAAAGATGCTGTGAATAATCTCATAAACTTAATACTTAAGGATGGTTGTTTCGATGATTATCAATACCTGCTTTTTGAAAAAGCAGGAAAAATTTGGAAACCTCTCGATTATCATGGAGAATTCGACTCTACTATCCAACCCATGATATTATATAGCATCTTCGGTAGATACTAGGTTGAATAGTAGAAAGAGAAAAAAGAGATAGGGTTATCACAATAAAATCGGAATATTCAGTATATATATTCCTATTATATATAGTAAAGGGTAAAGTCACATATTGCTTTACCCTTTACTTTGAAAAGCAATGCGGTCAGGGGATATTTTCGAGCTATTTGCCCAAGGCAACTCCTTAGGCAGGTTCATATTTCTGTCTCTACGCCGGAAAAAAACAGAACGTCCCGCCTGCTTTTCATAAAACGAAAATCGGGCGAGACGAAAAATAAATAGTATCTTGTTATTTTTATAATTCTTCTATGTCTTTGATAGGCAGACCCGTCACCTGGTGGATGACTTCGGAGGAGATATTCAAGGCTTTCATCGTACGGGCATTCTCTATGTTTTTCTCCTGCTTTCCTTGCTCAAGCCCTTCTGCAAGCCCTTCCTGTCTGCCTTCTTGTCTTCCTTCCTCTCTACCTTCTTGTCTACCTTCTTCTCTACCTTCCTCCGCCGCCGTGCTCAGCACATCATTCTGAATCATTACGGCATTGATATGTTCGTCATACGCCAGTTGTTCCGCCCTGTCCATATTGTAATAAATCAGTTTGCGGCGTGCCTCTTCCAGTCCGGGAGCTTTCGTATCGGGGCGGATGATGCCGGTTTTCAGATACTCTATCCACTCCTCAAGCGGGGTGACAGCCACTTTGTTGAACTCATTCACACGAATCAGGAAGTATTCGTGGAAGATTTCGGGAGGCAGCTTGCGCACGATGGCATCCTTTTCTTTGGTGGTGACCTCCAGAAAATCGCCCGTATGCACGCCCACAAAGGAGTTCTGACCGTGGTACAGGTAATCGTTGCCTTTGCCAATGTCGAAATAGAGAATGCTGATGGAGTACACCTTCTTCACTTCCGAGTAAAGTTCTCCCAGCTCAATATGCTCCGTGATGGCCTTGGCAACACCGAAGAGGATGCGCTCCAGATAGTATATCTCACGCGTGTTCTGCACCTCGACGATGATGATTTCATCCTTGCTGTTGCGCGCCTTGATGTCCACACGGTTGAACTTATCGTTTTCACGTTGCTGGTTGCCCTCGCTTTCCAGTATCTCGACGATGCGGATAGGCTCGCCCAGCAACACGGTGAGGAAACCTTCGAGCACGCCGAAGTTGGCTTTGTTGCGTAGTAAACGCTTCACAGCCCAATCAAAACGTATATATTTGTCTTTCTGTACCATAACTTCTGTTTTTTCTGCTTACGCACAAAGGTAAGCATAATTTCTGTTCCCAACGTGTCGGGAAGCGATTATTTGTTTGATTCATTTTTACGCAGTTATGAACCAAATGTGCTAATGTGATTAATGTGCCAATTTGCATTTATAGCTTTGAGTTCAGGTAAGAGCTGTATTCGTTAAGCAAAAATTCATTAGGGTTCTCTAAGCTCATAATGTAATTCATTAGATTTTGTTCCTGAAGTTGGTCGTATGCCTTCGCAAACTTTTGATCTTTTCTCAGTAAATCTTTAGAGATAAACGTCTTGAACATAAAAATACGTTCTTTCCGACTAATAATGTCTCCGATTGCATATCCGTCTTGAAAGCTTAATGCACATTTTTCCCGCCCTGTTTCTGAGATAAAAATAATGCCTATATAACTATTTTTTATATATTGGTTAATAAGCTCTTGTTTGCCAATCGCTGCCCCTTTTAAAAACCTTGAATGATAGCGGGAGAAAAAATGAGGAGGAAAAATATAAATGTTGTGCTCGCGTGCAACAATATATTCGTAAACATAAGTTCCTTCTTCGGTTTGCACCTGGGATATAGCGATACACGCGGCATCCTCGGCCAGCTTTTTGGTTATTGCATAATAGAATATAAACCAATCGTTATTTGTTTTCTAGCTGAAATAGTGAATCGGATTAAATATCATCGGCAAATGAAGGCTTTTAATAATCGCCCTGCGTATTTTAGAATCATAATTTCTTCTGAGATAAGGAACTATATTTTCAAATATATCGTTTTGCATCTCCCTTCTAAGTGCGAAGGGATTCATTGTTCTTGTTATCATTTTTTTAGTGATTGATATTGCGGCCGCAAAGGTAATCAAAACAAACTGCAATTAACCAGGTTAATATGAATTTCAACTACTGATTGGCATGAATAACTATTTTATATCGGGTTTGTTGTATATTGGGGATAAACCTGTATCTTTGTTACATTAAGTATCATAAAGCAACAGCTTAAATAAAAAAACAAAGCAGGAGGACAGATTATGGACCCAATGAAATACATAGTACCCGGCAGAAAACGTCTCCCTTACGGCATGATGAACTTCGCGGATATTCGCCTCGACAATTATTATTATGTGGATAAAACCCGCTTCATCCCCATGATAGAGGAGGCGGACCGCTTCTTC
>OGNM01000865.1_pt1 | contig 15167 bp, 17 predicted proteins | sample 1573441 | NCBI WGS metagenome assembly OGNM01 (sample SAMEA2581915, study PRJEB24529) | metagenome | biome: Human gut stool | place: China | collected 2011
GGAAAATATTTTGAAGCAGCAGGGTATTTTAAATGTCAATGCCTGCATTGCTTATCCACAGGCGGAAGATGAATATCTGACGAAGGACAGCGTGCTGTTTCATGAAAAACTGGGTTATACGATGGTTGGAACCTTTCATCAGTGCGGTTATAAGTTCCACCGCTGGTATGACATGGTCTGGATGGAAAAATTTATCGGAGAGCATAGGGAAAATCAGCCGGATATCATTCCGTTTCCGAAGTTGAAGTTGGAAAAGTAGTCTGCGGTGGACTAGATTTTTGGAGGCATGAATGAAAAAAGAAAAAAACACTGATTGGATTTATTATGTATTTGTATTTCTTAGCGCAATAGCTGTATTTACTTATATATTGCATGTTGGCTATATTTCATCGGGAAGCATGGAACCGGCACTTATGACGCATGATGTTACGGTAAGTTCCAGAATTATCATAAGTCCGATAAAATGCGGTGATATTATTTCGTTCAAACGGGAGAATGGTGATATATATGGAAAACGTGTGATCGGCGTGGCTGGCGATGAGGTCATAATAATAGGAGGTCATGTTTATATCAATGGAGAAAAGCTTGAGGAGGCATATATCGCAGGTGATGTGAAAACTCATGCCGGAGAGACCGTGATATTTAATGTGCCGGAGAACAGCTTTTTTGTATTGGGAGATAACAGGGAGGATTCCTATGATTCGAGATTTTGGGAAGAACCGTATGTAAAAAGAGAAGATGTGATCAGCAGATATTTGTTCTCAATACCGATACATTTGTTGTATAAGCAGGGATAAGAGATATCGAAGAAACAGAGAAAATCCAAGGGCATTGATACAGCTTGTAAATCTGGGCGTGCCGGTATATGTAATGAGCCAGTGTGGTATATTTCTGCTGCATCTTAACAATATGTTTCAATATGTTTATAAACGATATAATATACATAATGATATAATGTACATAAAGATAAACATTAAAACAAATTATACAGAAAGACGAGGGAAAAGATATGAGACATAAAATAAAAATTGTAGTAGGTTGTGTATTGATTATTACAGGATTTCTGGCTACAAATATTGCGGTTGGTCAGTTAACATCATTGCAAAATGATACACGTACAAAATGTAGTGGGATAGTTACTGAAGGTGGAGAAAAGACAGTAGGACGTGAAGATGGTAGCTATAAACTTGCAGAAAAATATAGCACAGATGCAGAAATCTATGAAGAAATTCATGATAATTATTATTCAACTCCGATTATTGAAACCATGATTAATGATGGTCATTTACTTGGATATGTAGACCAGCTCAAAGCCGAAGGCTGGATTCCACAGGATTTCACGCCAGCAGGAAGTAAATCCTCAAATACAAGCAGCGCTGAAGCAAAAACCGAAACACCAGCAGAAACTCCAAATGAAACAAGTGCATCTGATAATAAACAGCCGGAAAAGACTGAAAAAAACAATAAGTCTGAAACAAAGACAGAGACAAAGAAAGAGCCAACGCAGGAAGAAATTGATGCAGCATGGGAAGAAACAGAGAGAGTGGAAGCAACCTGCACAGAGGATGGCAAGATTGTTTATACCAATTCCATTACCGGAGACACAAAAGAAGAATCTATCCCTGCAGCTGGTCATGATTATGAAGTAACAGATACAACAGAGGCAGCCTGCACGGAAGATGGTAAGAATACATATACATGTAAGGTATGCGGAGACGCTTATGAAGAGGCAATTCCTGCAACCGGTCATACAGAGGGCGAATGGAAAGTGACAAAGGAAGCCGGACTGTTTTCAACCGGCAGCAAGGAAGTTACGTGTGAAAAATGTGGAGAGGTATTAGACGCCGAGGAAATCCCTCAGACATGTCCATTGCCGCTTGCTGCAGTGATCGGTATTGTTGTGGCAGTTGTAGTAATAATAGGTGTAATCGTGGTTTTAGTCAGACGTAGAAAGAACATATAGAAAAACACTGTGAAGTTTAAAATTTAGAAATAATTGAGATGGAATAATGTATATGAGCCAAGAAATGCCGAATTTACGGTGTTTCTTGGCTTGTCTTTTGCCCGGCATGTTTGCTGTGATACAAATTTTTTTAATATAGACGACTTTCATTAAAACCTTTTTCAATCTTTAAAATATAATTTTTTGTACACAAAAAAAAGAAATTGTTATTGATTTATTATATATAAAAAGGTATGATTATTATGGATGAAAGTATGGAAGCATTAAATGAAAATGGTGTTTTATGAAAAAAATAAATATTGCAAAATCAATTATAAAAAATAACGGTGGTATCATAAAGACAGTACAGTTGAATAAAGCTGGCATTCAGAATTCTGAGATAAAGAAAATGTGTGAAAGTGGTGAAATAGAAAGAGTCAGACATGGATACTATCAGATAGCCGGTCAAGTGGAAATATCAGAGGAGAAGATGATAGCAACGTTCTTGGAAGAGGGAATTGTATGTATGGAATCTGCGTTGTTTTATTATGGCTATAGTGATAAAACACCTTTGGTGTGGACGATTGCTGTGTCGAGAAACATTTCCAGATCAAAAATTAATATTGATAATTTTGCATACAAACTTTATTTTGTGCAGCATGACAAATTATCATTAGGAAAGACTACAGGTATATTTAATGGCATAGAACTTCCGGTATATGATAGAGAACGCACGATTTGTGACTGCTTTAAGTATAAATCTAAAATGGACAATGAAATGTTTAATAAAGCTATAAATGCATATGTTGCAGATGAAAAAAAGAATTTGAGCCAATTGTCTAAATATGCAAAACTTATAAGTGATTATAAACCAGTTTCTGAATTAATGGAGGTAATGCTGAATGGGTGATGTGGCAAGTTCAGTACTTGCGAGATTAAAGAATAAAGCAAAAGAAAGTGGCAGGAGTTATCAGCTGTGTCTGCAAATGTTTTGTCAGGAGGAATTTTTAAGGAGACTTGAAAAATCAAAATATGTAGACAATCTTGTGCTGAAAGGCGGATTATTTATATATTCTTTGACAGAATTTGATAGCAGGGTAACAGTTGATGTTGATTTTCTGTTGAAGAGAATACCAAATACTCCGGAACAGTTAAAGAGAGTTGTGAAAGAAATCATTTCAGTAGAGACGGGTAATGATTTTGTGACTTTTGAAATAAAAGATGTAGCACCGATAGCGGTTGCAAAAAAGTATGCAGGTATTGGAGTTACATTGAGTGGTAAAATAAAAAATACACGAACACCATTTAGTATTGATTTTGGTGTGGGAGATGTCATTGTACCTAAACAGGAAAAGCGTAGAATACCGACACAGTTAGATGGTTTTAAGGCACCGGTTATCAATACATATTCCATAGAAACAACTGTGGCTGAGAAGATAGACGCAATACTTTCATTAATGGAATTCTCAAGTAGGATGAAAGATTATTATGATATTTATTATCTTTCACATAAATTTGATTTTGAAGGAAAAGTATTATGCGAAGCATTAAGTAAAACCTTTATTAATCGGGAACATAATTTTACAATCGAGCAATTTGAGCAGATTATGACATTTGATTCTGATGATGGAATGCAGAAGAAATGGAAAGCGTTTAAGAAAAAGATTGATGTCAAGATGGAAGAGTTTCCGTTTATTTTACAAAGTATAAATGAGTTTTTATGTGAACCATATACCGCTGTTATTAAAGGAACAGTATTTGAAAAATATTGGGATGCCAATGAATGTAGTTGGAATTAAAGAAGTTGAATGATTTCAGCAATCCGGCAAAGCAGAGATTGTACATACTAAATTCATAGAAATCATATATGCCGGGCAGCAATATCGTCATCCGATATTGCTGCCCATCTTTTTATTTTCAGGTAATCAATTCTTTTCTTTTCATATAATAATCATAGAAGATGAAATTCATATATCCCCATTTTACAATATAATTCCGATATTGTTTTTTATTTAATACAATTAATACTACAATTCCTATTGACATAGTAGGATAAAAGAACTATGATAAGCACTATAAATTTTGAAAGAGGAGGGGAACATCTTGAACTGGGAGTTTATTCTAAAATATTTACCGATGTACGAGAAAGCCGCCTGGTTGACGCTTCGCATTGGACTCCTCGGAATTGTTTTTGCAATTATCGTTGGATTTGTCTGTTCGACGATCCAGTATTATAAAGTGCCGGTACTTCGCCAGATCGTGGCGGTGTACATAGAACTCAGCAGAAATACACCATTGCTGGTACAGTTATTCTTTATTTACTATGGACTTCCGAAGATCGGAATCCAGACAAATGCGGAGGCATGTGGTGTTGCCGGACTTGCATTTTTAGGTGGAAGTTACAGTGCAGAGGCTTTTCGAAGCGGATTGGAAGCAATCGAACCGATTCAGACGGAGAGCGCGTACAGCCTTGGCATGAACCGTTACCAGACCATGCGGTACATCATTTTACCACAGGCAATGTCCATCAGCGTTCCGGCATTTGTGGCAAATGTGATTTTCCTTTTGAAGGAAACGAGCGTGTTCAGTGCGATCAGCCTGATGGATCTGATGTTTACTGCAAAAGACCTGATCGGTCTTTATTACAAGACAACAGAGAGTTTATTCCTGCTTGTGGTTTTCTATCTGATCCTACTATTGCCGATTTCCGTTTTGGGCAGTCTGCTGGAAAGGCGGCTGCGTTATGCCGGATTTGGGGATTGATGTATTATTCAAAGGCACGAACATGCTCCGTCTGCTGCAGGGATTATGGGTAGCCATGAAGATCAGTATCGTATCTATTCTGATCAGTATGCCGTTAGGTATTCTGGTGGGAGCGTTGATGACGGTGAAGAACCGGTTCGTCAAAGCTATCTTCCGGGTCTATCTGGAATTCATCCGTATCATGCCGCAGCTGGTACTGCTGTTTCTCGTGTTTTTCGGAACGACGCGGATGTTTGGCTGGAATTTATCGGCGGAGTTTGCATCGGTAATCGTATTTACATTCTGGGGAACCGCAGAGATGGGAGATCTGGTGCGTGGAGCGCTGATCAGTATTCCGAAGCATCAGTACGAAAGCAGTGAAGCACTGGGATTCAGTAAAATACAGACGTATCTGTATATCATTATTCCGCAGACTGTGCGGAGACTGATTCCGCTGTCCATCAATCTGATCACCCGTATGGTCAAGACCACCAGCCTGGTGCTCATGATCGGCGTGGTGGAAATGCTGAAGGTGGCACAGCAGATCATTGAGGCCAATCGTATGAGCAGTCCCAATGCTGCGTTCGGAGTATTCCTTGTGGTATTTGTTCTGTATTTCTTCGCCTGCTGGCCCTTCAGTGTTCTGGCCAGAGTGCTGGAGAAAAAGTGGAATTAGAAATGGAAACGGAGTCGGAATGAGAATGGAGTGAAAACATGGCAGAGACATTGTTGAAAATAGAGAACCTGACAAAAGAATACGAAGGGCAGAAGATTCTCGATGGCATCAATCTGGAAGTGAAAAAAGGAGACGTACTGGTAGTGGTAGGTCCCAGCGGCTGCGGTAAGAGTACCCTGCTTCGATGCATTAATGCACTGGAGCCCATTCAGGGTGGTACGATAAAGCTACAGGGTATGGATATCCGCAAGGGAAGCAAAAATATCACCACCCTGCGGCAGAAGATCGGCATGGTATTCCAGAGCTATGAACTGTTCCCGCATCTGACGGTACTGGACAATATTACGCTGGCACCGGTCAAGGTACAGAAGCGCGATAAGGCAGAGACACAGAAGGAGGCCATGGAGCTTCTGGCGCGCGTGGGACTGGCAGATAAGGCAAAGAGTTATCCCAGACAGTTGTCCGGTGGACAGAAGCAGCGTGTAGCCATCGTCCGGGCATTGTGCATGCATCCGGAGATCCTGCTGTTCGATGAAGTGACCGCGGCACTGGATCCGGAGATGGTAAGAGAAGTGCTGGATGTTATGCTGGATCTGGCAAAACAGGGCAAGACCATGCTCATTGTCACCCATGAGATGCAGTTTGCAAAGGCGGTAGCGGACAAAGTTATTTTCATCGACCAGGGTAAGATCGTGGAGGAGGCCGCTCCCGATAAATTTTTCGAACATCCGGAGACAGAGAGAGCAAAACAGTTCCTGAATGTATTCACCTTCGAACATGTGGAACATCATGCAAAACAGGCATAGGAATCGCATAAATACAGGAAAAAGATAATGAAGAGAGTTTTCATTATCTTTTTTTTGTGCTATACTCATTATGGATTTTTGCGTTTTATTTCAAATGATTTACAACATGTGACCAAAGGAGAATGGGAAAGGTGAAGAAAAAACCTTATATCAGATATGTGATTCTGGGGATTCTGGCTACATTGATGGTGGGTTGTATCATCCGTATTGCCATGCCCAACCGGGAATGGAACTATACCGGAAGCTATACTTTTGCGGAAGGGGAATCTTATACAGAAGAGCCGGTATTTGAGCATATTTCTCTAGGGACAGGAGTATACCGGGTGGAGCTGTCCTACGAATGCACCGGGGATGCCATCGCGGTCTGCACTGTGAAAGACGGCACTGTGTATCAGGGAGGCCTGTTGTGCAACGGCGAGCATCTGTACAGTGCACTGGGGCATACTTCCTATGATTTCTGGCTTTATGAGCCCACAGAAGAACTGACGGTGACAATCGATTATTCCGGACGGGAAAAGCTGACCACCGGGAATCTGCGGATCGTGGAGACGAATCTTCTGTGGACAAGATATCTTGTGATCCTTGCGGCAGCAGCACTGTTGGTTCTTGCGACCATGTGGCTGGAGCGTCGGGAGGCGGTAAAAGGCAGAAATGAGCAGAGACGTCAGATCCTGTTTGGAATCGGTGTGATCGCCTTTTTTGCCTCCATCCCCTATTTTTATGACGGCATGGTGTCCGGAGCGGATCTGACCTATCATTTGCACCGTATTGAAGGTGTAAAGGATGGACTTCTGACCGGACAGTTCCCGGTACGGCTGGAACCCAGATGGGTATTTGACCACGGATACGCCAATGGTATTTTCTATTGTAATCTGTTATTGTATTTTCCGGCACTTCTGCGCATGGCAGGCTTTACGATGACGGAAAGCTATGCTTTCTATTGCATAGGACTTAATATTGCAACAGCTGCGATTGCCTGGTACTGCTTTAACGGAATCTTCGGAGACCGGATCATAGGTTTGGTCTGCCGCGCATTGTCTACCTTCTCGATATTCAGATTTTTTAAGCTGGTAATGGTAGGAGCTGTAGGAGAGGGAAGCGCCTATACGTTTCTGCCGCTGGTGGTATACGGAATTTATCTTGTCTTTGAAAAAGATGTGGAAGACAGAGAGTTTCATAAAAGCTGGATCATTTTGGGACTGGGATATGCCGGATTGATCCAGACCCATGTACTGACCTGTGAGATTACGGCATTGTTCACAGTGCTGTTCTGTCTGATTTATATCCGCAGAGTATTTGCATGGCAGAGATTTCGGCAGCTTGCATGTGGAGCATTTTTTGCGCTGGGATTAAGCTTGTGGTATTTGGTACCGTTTGTTGACTATTATTTGACACAGGATGTCAGGATACGCCATGCATCGGCGAGAACTATCCAGGACAGAGGAACCATTTTTGCGCAAATATTACATCAGTTCTGGTTCAGCAGAATTCCGGAATCCATGGAAGGCAAGGCAGGGGATTTACTGAATCCTATCGGGGTAGGATTGTTTCTGGTAATAGGAATGATGATTTTCTGGCTGCTGTTATTTTTGGGAGATTTGCAAAAACAAAAAGAGGCTGAGAAGAGCTTTGCGATAAAGGCAGCAGGATTCGGATGCCTTGCATTATGGATGTCCACAAATTCCTTTCCCTGGGATAACATTCAGAAAATTTCCGGCATTGCAGCGACACTGGTGAGCAGTCTGCAGTTCCCCAATCGTTTTCTGGGATGGGGTACGGTTCTGTTGGTGACGGTAACGGGATATGTGATTCGATATTTTCAGAACAACCGGAAAATCTTCTATCAGATGAGTCTGATCACGGCAGTAGTGTCTTTGTCTGCATCCTATCTGTTTATGATGGATTCGGGAGTACAGGAGAGGGACGTTACATTATATAATCAGGAAAGTATGGGATTTGGTTACATCTCCGGAGAAGAGTATCTGATCTATGGAACGGACAGCACAAAGCTGACTTTTGCAAGACCGGAAGCCAATGAGAATATTCAGATCGCAGACTATGAAAAGAGCGGTTTAAATATAAGCTTTTTCTGCAGGAATGATTCGGCCCGGGAGGAAATAGTAACACTTCCGGTTCTCATGTATAAGGGATATGCAGCCAGGGATGACAAAGGAGAAGTATTGGAGATCACAGACGACGGTGGACATATTTTGCAAGTGTGCATTCCGGGTGGATATGCCGGAACAGTCAGAGTGCGTTTTGTGGAACCGTGGTATTGGAGAACGGCGGAACTGGTTACTTTGATCACAGCAGCGGGTATTGTGTTTTTCGGGATTCGGAAGAGGAGACAGAGATGAAAAAGAAATGGATTTTATTAGCGGAAGGGCTTCTCTTAGCGGTTCTGTTCGTGCTGTCTTTTGGGGGATCGGATATTGTATTTGAGGCAGATCATCAGCAATTGTATCGGGTGGAAGAAACAGGGGGGATCGTCAGCAAAGATTTTGCATTGAACCCGGGAGTATATCGCATCATAGTAGAGTCGGATATTGCAAATGGCGGAATCGGAAGCGGAATGGAGATCAGTCTGGAAGCGGAGGAGACCACTTTTCGTGCGATCAGGGGCAACCGGGCAACTTTGCCTGCAGATACAGAGCATAAAAGGATTACCTATTATGTGGCAGATACGGTTGATGCAGCACATCTGCGGATACAGCCATTTTCGGAGGGAGGAAATGTTTCCTATGAGTTGAAAGTAGAGAAGACAACCGCCGGAAGAAGGATCCTTTTTGTAATAGTGCTGGTTCTTTTTGCCTGTCTGGATGGAATTGCGATATTCCGCAGAAAAGTATTGTGTAAAGAAGTGAGCGGACAGAAAAAATGGATCAACTGTGCAATGGTGGGAATCTGGATGATAGCCTGTATCCCCTTGCTGGTGGATTATCTTGTTCTGGGGACTGACAGTGTACAGTGCCTGAGAGAAACAGAGTATATGCTTCAGGGAGAATGGGGAAGGATTCCGGCAGCCCATTTACTATATTTATGGATTCCGGCAGGAATGCGGTGGATTGGATTTCCGGTCGCAACATCTTATAAGATCATGATAGCATTTTTATCCGGAGCTGCACTTGCATTGCTTTATTTCCTGTTTTCCAAATGGGGAAAGGATGCGCGACTGGTGTTGGCGGCAGCAGCTTTTGGTATATGGAATCCTCTGGCGGTGAAGACCTTATATGTAATGGGAAATCCCGGAAAGTTTGTTGTCTGTGTGTTGGGATATGCAGTACTGGGCAGTGTGGTATGGATACTTCTTCAAAAAAGAAAAAGCCAGAACAAAATTTCCCCTTGGATCGTGTTTGCGGTACTGTTAATACTTGTTTTACAGGTGGTATATTATGAAAATACCATTATACTGCAATCGGATGTTCAGTACTGGTACAATGAAGAACCTTTCATGACAGGAGAATAACAGATGGAAAGTACTTTTATCATATTGACCCAGATTATTACCTTTGGAACCGCATGGAGTATGTTCCATTGCGTTTTAAAGAGAAAAAAGAAAGACTGGTTTTCACTGGTGGGGGCATTGGGGTATCTGTTGCTGCCTTATCATGTATATGTGGTAACGGAAAGTGTGGATCGGTCACAGATTCTGATATGGATGGTGGTGCCGATCCTGGCAGCGTCTCTGGTAAAAATGTCGGATACGGAGAAAATGTTCTGGAAGACAGGCTACGGATTGACCGCAGTACTGGCCCTGGGGATTATCGGAAGACTGGATGGCGTAGCCGCGTTGACGCTTTTGTTCCTGATCTGCGTGGGTGGTATCTGCCGGAGACAATGGCAATATCCGGTGATCGGAATTCTGGGAGTTGCCATGGCATACCCCACCTATATGACGTGGAAACACTGGCTGTTCGACGGGTCCTTTGCGGAGAGCGGATTGGAATATACCAGCATCATGGAGCAGGGATACAGTATCGGCGGTCTGTTCAGTACTTATTTTTATAGGAACGGACACCCCGGAATGGGAATTCTGCTACTTGGCTGTCTGTTGTTTTTGCTCTATCAAAGCTTTGTAAAAGGAAAAAAGATATGCGCCAAAAATGATCATATCTGGCTGGGAGCGGCGGCATTGCTCACTGTAATGTCTCTGCGGTATTTCCCGTGGGATTTTGTACAGAGAATGGGAAGCTGGGCACTGGGGCTGGTAACGCTGATCGGGACTCCAGCGGTGTTTTTCGGTTACGCCCAGATACTGTTGTGTGTGTGGAGCATTGAAAAATGCGGTGCAGTTTTACGGTTGACAGACAGAACAGCAAGGATGCGGGAAGGCACTGTCAAAAAGAATGGAGAAAAGTAGCATGGAAAGTAGGGAAGAAAAAGAATCCCAGGGAAAAATATTGTGGAAAATATTCATATCCACACTGTATCTGAGTGCATTCACGTTCGGGGGCGGTTATGTCATCGTTACGCTGATGAAGAAGAAATTCGTGGATGAATACCATTGGATCGGAGAAGACGAAATGCTGGATCTGGTGGCCATTGCCCAGTCCTCGCCCGGTGCGATCGCAGTCAACGGAGCCATCGTGGTGGGGTACAAGCTGGCCGGGATCCCGGGGGCACTGGTGGCGATCCTTGGAACGATCCTGCCGCCCTTTGTGATTATAGCGGCAATATCTGTCTGCTACAATGTGTTCCGCAGTAACTTCTTCGTGGCGCAGATGCTGTCTGGGATGCAGGCAGGAGTGGGAGCGGTGATCGCTTCCGTGACGTATGATATGGGTGCACCTATCGTAAAAGAGAAAGATCCTATGTCACTTGTCATTATGCTGGGAGCTTTTTTGGCAGCATGTATTCTGGAGATCAATGTGGTCTACATTGTGATCGTCTGCGGACTGATTGGTTTGGTCCGGACACTTCTTTCCAAAAGGAGGTCTGGAAAATGATCTATCTGCAATTATTTTTAAGTTTTTTGCAAATAGGAATGTTCAGCTTCGGCGGCGGTTATGCGGCCATGCCTCTGATCCAGGGACAAGTAGTCACGACTCACGGATGGCTGACCATGTCGGAATTCACGGATCTGATCACGATATCACAGATAACACCGGGCCCCATTGCAGTGAATTCCGCCCCCTTCGTGGGACTGAAGATTGCCGGGATTCCCGGAGCTGTGGTGGCAACGGTCGGGTGTATTCTGCCGTCCTGCATTATTGTGACGATCCTGGCAAGACTATACCTGAAGTATCGTAATCTGGATCTGCTGCAGGGAGTGCTGAAATCTCTGCGGCCTGCAGTGGTGGCAATGATCGCATCGGCAGGGATACTGATCCTCAAAAATGCATTCTGGGGAAGTGCGGAGAGCATCTCCCTGACGGGAACTGAGTGGAGTATGGTGGTGATCTTCGGAATCTGTGTGTTGCTGCTTCGAAAGACGAAACTGAATCCCATCTGGGTCATGGTACTGGCGGGTGTCATGAAGGTGGGAATCTCCGCAATGACAAATGTTTTGTAATGTAATAGGAAAATGAGGAAAGCGGATCTGCTTTTTGCGGATCCGTTTTTTTCTGTTCTAAAAATCGAAAAACAAATAGCCTCAAAATGTCCGCGGGAAAAATACACTTGTCTTTATATAAGAAATACTATATAATAGCACATAATGTGTGCAATGAAGTACATGTATACATCAGAAAAAAGGGAAAGAAGAGTGTAAGTATGAAAAAACTATTTGAAAAGTGGAACAGCATCAGCCTGATCCTGCGTATCGTATGTGGTCTGGTCATTGGTGTGATCCTGGGACTGGTCGTGCCGCAGGCAACCGGTATTGCCATTCTGGGAGATGTTTTTGTAGGTGCCCTGAAGGCCATTGCGCCTTTGTTGGTATTCTTCCTGCTGATCAGTGCCTTGTGTCATGCAGGGAAGAGCCATGGCGGCATCATTAAGACCGTTATTATTATGTACATGTTCAGTACCTTTCTGGCAGCGCTGGTAGCCGTGATCGCCAGCCGGTTATTCCCCGTGACACTGACACTGGCAGACGCAGCCACCGATATGGCAGCGCCGGACGGTATCGTGGAAGTACTGAAGACTCTGTTAATGAATATGGTAGCCAATCCGGTATCCTCTCTGTTAAATGCCAACTATATTGGTGTTCTGACCTGGGGTGTGATCATCGGTGTCGGTATGAGAGCAGCCAATGATACCACCAAGAAAGTACTGGATGACATTTCCAACGGTCTGTCCCAGGTAGTCAGCTGGATCATCAGTATGGCTCCTTTCGGAATCTTAGGTCTGGTATTCAGCTCCATTTCTTCCAACGGACTGGAGATCTTCTCCGAATACGGAAAACTTCTGTTAGTACTGGTAGGTTCCATGCTGTTTATCTACTTTGTGACCAACCCGATCATCGTGTTCTGGTGTATCCGCAAGAACCCGTACCCGCTGATCTTCAAGTGCCTGAAGAAGAGTGCCATTACTGCGTTCTTCACCAGAAGCTCCGCAGCCAATATTCCTGTGAATATGAAGGCCTGTGAAGAGTGGGGAATGGATAAGGATACCTATTCCGTAACCATCCCGCTGGGAGCTACCATTAACATGGACGGTGCAGCCATCACCATTACCGTAATGACACTGGCAGCGGCAAATACTCTGGGGATTCACGTAGACTTCTTAAGCGGTATCGTGCTGAGTATTCTGGCAACCCTGGCAGCCTGCGGTGCATCCGGCGTGGCAGGAGGATCCCTGTTACTGATCCCTATGGCATGTTCGTTGTTTGGAATCTCCAACGACATTGCCATGCAGATCGTAGGTGTCGGCTTCATCATCGGTGTCATCCAGGATTCTGTGGAGACCGCACTGAATTCTTCCTCCGACCTGTTACTGTCCGCATCCGCAGAGTTCAGACAGTGGAGACTGGAAGGCAAAGAGATCAAATATTAAAAAAATAGTCTGAAAATCATAACAGGCAGTCAGAAAGCTGTTATCCGATCGTGGGTAGCAGCTTTTCTGCAACTAAAAACTTTGGCGATTTGACGCGGTGATTTCTTGACACATTGTATGAGAAAAAGTACAATTAAGACAAAAGTACTCTACGGTACGCAAAACAAAATAAGGATAAAAGGGATGGTACACTATGGGGAAAACGATCAAAAGGTAAATTGCGATGCAGACGGTGATCTCACTGGTTCTGGCAATCCTGCTCTGCGAACTGCTCAGTGTGAGCACTTTACAGAACAATATGACGACACAGGCCAGAAATTTCGTGGAGGCACAGGCCGGAACCAATGCCAATGTAGTGAATGAATGGCTGGTAGAAGATGGAAACATTGTGCACACGATCCGCAACGGTGTGGCATTTATGAACACGAAGGATACAGATCAGATCATGGATTATCTGGAAGTGAATCTGGCGAAGGATTATAAAAACGATGCCGGATATTATGCGGAAGTCAGCAGCAGTCTGGGGCAGAATGCTTCCGGTGTCAGCGAGTCCATTCATACTATCAATGGCATATCAGGTGACATCAACAGAGCGCAGGCGGAACTGGCGGATGCGGTGGCCGGAGTGAATAAGAACCTTCAGGGGATCACCTATTCCAGTGAAAATATGTCTACAGAGACCAAGGGCGTATTACAGAGCATCGGCAAACTTCAGCAGAATATGCGGCAGTTCCGTGTCTGAGTAAGTTTGGAGGGAAATTATGTGGCAACCACAGGAAGACAATACGTATAATGATCTGCGGGAAAACTCCATCAGACAATGGCTGGAGGATATGAGCAGACATGAAGATGTAGCGGTCCGCGGAGGCGTGAAAGTCACCGCGGAATATCTGGAGGATCTGAAGAAGCAGATCCGTCAGTTAGAGGAAAAATGTGCATTGAAAGATGCCTATTTGAAGAAGATGAAAGAGAAGGCGGGACAGTGAGAGATCACTGTCCTGTTTTTCTATAGAAAAATGCTTGAATTTCTGGCAGAAGCGGGGCACGGGAGGGTTGACAGTTATCGGGAAAAAAAGTATCATATATAAGATATTGAGCTAAAATTGCGGGAAAGGCAATTTGCAGATATAAAATATACGAGCGGAAGGGTAGAAAACCATGGCACTTAGCAAGAAGCCCACAACGGGCATGAAAGATATCCTGCCGGAGGAGATGCAGATCCGCGATTATGTGATCAGCGTCATCAAGGATACCTACGGCAAATTCGGTTTTACTTCCATTGAGACTCCTTGTGTGGAAAATATTGCGAACTTAAGCAGTAAGCAGGGCGGTGACAATGAGAAGCTGATCTTCAAAATCTTAAAGCGCGGCGAGAAACTGAATGTAGCAGCTGCGACCACCGAGGAAGAGGTAGTGGACAGGGGGCTGCGTTATGACCTGACGGTACCGCTGGTACGTTATTATTCCAATAATGCGGCATCCCTGCCTTCTCCTTTTAAGGCATTGCAGATGGGCAATGTATGGAGAGCGGACAGACCTCAGAGAGGAAGATATCGTCAGTTTATGCAGTGTGATATCGATATTCTGGGAGAACCTTCGAATCTGGCGGAGATCGAACTGATCCTTGCAACGACCACCGCATTGGGTAAGCTGGGATTCAAGAATTTCCAGATCCGTATCAATGAACGCCGTATTCTGAAGGCAATGGCTGCTTACAGCGGATTCCCCGAAGAGTCCTATGACAGCGTATTTATCACTCTGGACAAGATGGACAAGATCGGTCTGGAAGGCGTGGAAGCTGAGCTTTTGGAGAACGGTTTTGATAAGACATGTGTAGACAAGTATCTGGAACTGTTCAAGGGTCTGGAGAGTGCAGAGGATGGTGTGGCTTATCTGGCGGATACCCTGGAAGGATTCTTAGAGCCCGAGATCGCCCAGAGCCTCAGAGAGATCATGGACAGCGTCAGAGCGACGAAGGCTTCCGATTTCGAGATCGTGTTCGATGCTACGCTGGTAAGAGGTATGTCTTATTATACCGGAACCATTTTCGAGAGCGCTATGCCGG
>OGNM01000878.1_pt1 | contig 15036 bp, 11 predicted proteins | sample 1573441 | NCBI WGS metagenome assembly OGNM01 (sample SAMEA2581915, study PRJEB24529) | metagenome | biome: Human gut stool | place: China | collected 2011
GTATAATAGCATCAATCTGTTAAGGTGAATCTTCGCCATCTTCAACCATTTTATCCACAAAAGTTGTAACAGCACTAATACAATCAGCAAAATCTTCTTCGCTTATAGGATTTCCGTCTATTTGAATACGTTCTGTATATGATACTAAATGAGGTGAAATATACAAACCTGTTTTAATATTAGATGTTGTTAAAATACTAGATAACATAGAACTTGTTGAACCTTTTCCATTAGTTCCTGTTATGTGTATAGTTTTATATCTTGTTTGTGGATTGTCTAAATAAGTTACTAATTGTTTAATGCGACCTAGACCAAGCTTAGTACCAAAGGTACTAAGCTCATCTAGATATTCTAGCGATTCTAGATAATTCATTTTATTACGCCTTTCATAAAAAAATCTAAAATTAAAGAGTTGCTAAATATGCCAAACGTTGTTTTACTGCTTCACGTTTTTCTTCATAACCTTTTAATTTTTCTTTTTCTTTCTCTACAATATCAGCAGGTGCTTTGGCAATAAAGCCTGCGTTAGAAAGTTTTTTATCAAGACGTGATACTTCTTTATCTAATGTAGCTAATTCTTTATTTAAACGAGCAGTTTCTTTTTCTATATCAATTAAACCTGCTAAAGGTAAATAAATTTCTACACCATTTACTACTGCTGTCATTGCATTTTCTGGTTTTGCATCATCTTTTGCTAAAATAGTTACATTTTTAGCAGAAGCTAATGTTTCTAAATATCCACTGTTTTTAGCAAATACATCAGTTAAGCTTTCATCACTTAAATGAAGAATTACTTCTGTTTTTTTGCTTGGTGCTGCATTTACTTCAGCTCTCATATTACGGATAGCTTTGATTGTTTCCATGATAGTAGTCATTTCTACTTCGCTTGCATCATCAAGTTTTGTTTCTTCACCTGTTGGCCAATCAGCCACCATGATGCTCTTACCTTCATGTGGAATGTGTTGCCAAATTTCTTCTGTAATAAATGGCATAAATGGATGTAATAAGCGAAGTGTATGTTCAAGTACATAACCTAAAACATATTGAGCTACTTTACGTGGACGAACATTTTCTTTATCGTAAAGACGAGCTTTGCTAAGTTCAATATACCAATCACAGAATTCATTCCAAATGAAGTCATATAAAGAACGACCAGCTTCACCTAATTCAAATTTTTCTAGGTTTTCAGTAATGCTGATAGCAGTTTTAGCATAACGGCTTAAAATCCATTTATCAGCTAAAGTATAATCACTAGCTTCTGGAACAAAAGTTTTGTCAAAACCTTCAAGATTCATGAGCATGAAACGAGAAGCATTCCATAATTTATTAGCGAAGTTACGAGCAGATTCTACACGTTCCCAATAAAAACGCATATCATTACCAGGTGTATTACCTGTGATGAGCATAAAGCGAAGTGTATCTGCACCATATTTTTCAATTACTTCAACAGGGTCAATACCATTACCTAAAGATTTACTCATTTTCGCACCGTCTTTAATGACCATGCCCTGAGTCAGCAGGTTGGTAAATGGTTCGTCGTATTTTACAAGGCCTGCGTCACGCAATACCTTCATAAAGAAACGTGAATACAGCAAATGCAGGATCGCATGCTCGATACCCCCGATGTACTGATCGACCGGAGCCCAGTAATCAACAGCTTCTTTACTGAATGGAGCAGTATCGTTTTTCGGATCGGTATACCGCAGATAATACCAGGAAGAACACAGGAAAGTGTCCATAGTATCGGTCTCGCGGCGGGCCGGCTTACCGCATTTGGGGCAGGTACAGTTAACAAAGCTTTCACTGGTTGCCAGCGGTGAAACGCTGCCCGCATCAAACTTGACGTCTTCCGGTAAACGTACCGGCAGCTCTGCTTCCGGCACAAGAACTTCGCCGCAGTCAGGACAGTAAATAATCGGAATCGGAGCCCCCCAATAACGCTGACGGCTGATGAGCCAGTCGCGCAGACGGTAGTTGACATGACGGGAACCAAAGCCTTGTTCTTCCGCATAATCCATAATAGCTTTGATTGCAGCATGCATCTCCATGCCGCTGAACTTACCGGAATTTACCAGCACGCCTTCTTTTTCTTCATAGGCGGCAGTCATATCTTCAACTTTTAATGCCTGGTCTTTAGGAGTAACGACAACGATCTTATCCAGAGCGTATTTATCGGCAAACATCCAGTCGCGCTGATCACCTGTAGGTACACCCATAACAGCTCCGGTGCCATAATCGTACAGGACATAGTTGGTGACCCAAATCTCTACCTGGCGGCCATTGAAAGGATTGACAGCATATTTCCCGGTAAAGATACCTTCTTTTTCCGACTCGCTGGAAGTACGTTCAATATCGGACTGGTTGCGCACACGGGCGCAGAAAGCCCTGATCTCGTCTGCCTTCGGATTATCCCGGCACAACTGCTCTACCATTGGATGCTCGGCAGCCAGGACCACGAAAGTAACGCCAAATGACGTATCCGGACGGGTAGTGTAAACAGGCAGCTTAGCATCGATGCAGGGCACGTCAAAGCTGAATTCCAGACCTTCACTGCGCCCGATCCAGTTTTTCTGCATCGTCTTAACGCGTTCCGGCCAGCCGTTCAAAAGTTTCAGATCATCCAAAAGTTCTTCCGCATAATCGGTAATTTTGAAGAACCATTGTTCCAGATCTTTTTTGACGACCTCATGGTCACAGCGCCAGCAGCGTCCGTCGATAACCTGCTCATTAGCCAAAACAGTGTTGCATTCGCCACACCAGTTGACAGCAGATTTTTTCTTGACGGCCAAACCGCGCTTATAAAACAGCTCAAAGAACCACTGGGTCCATTTATAGTAATCTTCCTTACAGGTGGCAACTTCGCGGTCCCAATCATAGGACAGTCCCAGTTCCTTCTGCTGACGGGTCATGTTGGCGATATTTTCCATCGTCCATTTAGCAGGGTGGATACCATGTTTGATCGCGGCATTCTCAGCCGGCATACCAAAAGAATCCCAGCCCATCGGATGCAGCACGTTAAAACCGTTCATACTGCGGAAGCGGGCAACTACGTCGCCGATGGAATAATTGCGTACGTGCCCCATATGCAGGTTGCCCGAAGGATACGGGAACATTTCCAGCACATAAGACTTGGGTTTGCCTGCATCAATATCAGTTTTAAATGCCTTGTTATCTTCCCAATATTTCTGCCATTTGCTTTCTATGGCATGGGGAGTATACTTTTCTTCGATCATTCTTCTCATAACCTCCTAAAATTTGCTTACCACCGCAGCGCGGCAAATAAAAAAGTCCCCGGCTGTTAGGCCAGGGACGAAATAGCTTTCGCGGTACCACCCTGATTGCCGAAAAAAAATCTCGGCCACTCAAAACCTGTAACGCCGGTTATGCGTCCGCGCTTTTGACGCGGCTCCTCCGCGGCGAGTTCACCTTGCTCCCGTATTGACTCGCAGCTGCCGTCAACTTTCTGCAACAGGGATCTGTGGTTACTACTCCGCTTCACCGAATTTGTTCATTCTGCAAATACTTTAACCATTATATCACAAATCCGCGGAGTTTCAAGTCTTTTCTTCCCCATCTGCCTAGTACGCACTGCAGGCGGCTTTTAATGCTCTGCGCTCATCTGGAGCCTGCTTACTCTCCCTCCAGCTTAATAGTATGACGCTGCTGCACCAACAGCCAAAATGCCAGTGTGATCACCAGTACGATGATACCTGACAATGCAAACATATTGGCATAGCCCAATATCTCGGTAATAAACCCCAGACCCATAGCGCCGACGACGATGCCGACTTCAATAAAAGCAGTAAAAAAACCCAGTGCCGGTCCACGTTCTTCCGGCCGGGTAACATCAACGACCAGTGCAGTAAGCGCCGGTACTAAAGCTCCATATCCCAGTCCGAATAATATTGCGATCAGCCCAAGCGTCCAAACGTTATCCATAATAAAGAAACACATAGCCGCCAGTGCAATCAAAAGTGAAAACGGCAAAATCACCAGACGCCTGTCGACATGATCGGACAGCTTACCGGCAAAGACCCTGCTGCCCATCGTCGCCAAAGCATAGACTACGAAAAAAATACCATAATCACTTATATTCCGCTGCTGCGCATAAATCGGTAAAAAAGTAAGAATCGCGCCATAGACCAGTGATGCACCCAAAAGGCACAGCGAAGACATAAAAATTACCCTCCGCCTGAAAATCGGCAGCAGATCCAGTTTTTGTTCCTGCTCATAAACAGGATTCGTTTCCTTGAGCGGCAGTAACACGAAAAAGCATACTAATGCCGTAACAAAAGTCACGTTGAACAAAAAAGGATAACTTTGTGTATGCTGAAGGATCCAAATGCCTGCTGCTGGAAAAACAGCCATAGAAACCACACTGCAGGTCTGATAAATCCCCAGCACCTCGCCGCGCCTGTCTACCGGCGCATAATCGGCTATATAGGCAGCTGATGCCGCCAGATACATCGCCAGACAAACACCATGCGCAAGCCTGAGTACGACCAGCGGCACCACGCCGGTAACTCTGCCGAACAGCAGAAACAACAGTGCAAAAGAAATCGCACCCAGAAGCATCATACGCTTACGACCCCATTCGTTGGCCAGTTTACCCAAATACGGCCGTATAATAAAGGACGACAGGCCGAAAGCGCCACCAACCAGCCCGATATCGGCAGGTGTACCGCCCAACATCTCCACATACTGCGGCAATACCGGAATATACAAATAAAAAGCTCCGTAATACAAAAAATTAGCCAGGCAAAACAAAATAAAATTCACTGACCACATACTGAAATCCTGCTGCTTTGTCATAGTTGCCCCTCCCCTGCGTTTTGATACTTTCATTGTATAAAAATGCTGAAAGCGGCAACAGCAACCATGGATAGAAAGGAAAAAGATTCTCGCATCCTAATTCAGACTTCATATCTATATTAAACGGATTAATCAGACTTTGGTAGTAGACACAGGCATTTATTCTCGCGCCGAGGTCAACCCTGTCAGCAATTCCTTGCATTCCTTCTTAAAATAAGCTAACATAAAGTTAACATTAAGCAGCAAAAATGGAGCATAATTCATGAAAATTTACGCTATCGGCGACCTGCACCTTTCCGGAAAGCCTCCGTCCAAGCCTATGGAAATCTTCGGTGAACACTGGACAGACCACGCCGCCAAGGTTGCAGCCAACTGGCATCAACTTATCCGCAGCGACGATACCGTCATCATCTGCGGCGACACCTCATGGGCCATGGATCTGCAAGACGCGCTGACCGACCTGAACTGGATCGCCGCCCTGCCCGGGCGCAAAATCATTCTGCGCGGCAACCATGACTACTGGTGGTCATCTTTAAAAAAGATGCAGACTGCGACAGAAAATAATTTCAGCTTTCTGCAAAACAACTTTTTTACCTGCGGCACGACTGCCATCTGCGGCAGTCGTGGCTGGCTCCTGCCTTCATCTGACAATTTTAACGCGGACGATGCCGCTATCTACCGCCGTGAAGGACTGCGCCTGGAGGCTTCACTGAAAGCTGCCAGACAAGCCGGCTACAGCGATATCATAGCCGCACTGCATTATCCGCCTCTTTATGACGCTGCAAATGAATCTGTTTTTGCCGAACTGCTGGAGCGTTACGGCGTCAGGCACTGCGTTTTCGGCCATATTCACGGCAGCGATGCAAGCATGGTTTTTGAAGGTATCCGCAACGGCATCACCTATAAGCTTGTCAGCTGTGACACGCAGAGTTTTACACCGCAGCTGGTAAAATAAACAGCGAAGAAGGCGTTCCTATGCCCAAAAATATTTCCGCAGCAACACTGATGGTTTTATCCGCCTGCATCATTTGGGGCGCACAGCCGATGTTCGTCACTTTTGTCGTCCGCGAGTTCGACCCGATCCCTCTGGTCAGTATCCGTTATTTTACAGTAGGCGTAGTGCTGCTGGCAGCGCTGGCTTACAGCGGCGAAAAACTGCTGCCACCACGCAAGGCCTGGCTGCCGCTGTTTTTGATGGGCGTCCTCAGCGTTGGCGGCAACAATGTTGCGCAATTCACAGGCCTGCAATACTCGACCGTAGCCAACCTTACTATTATTGCCTCGCTGACGCCTGCCGTGACCGCACTCTTAAGTCTGGTGCTGCTGCATGAACGGCTGCACAAGCTGCAATGGCTAGGTATCGCCGCCAGTATCATCGGCGCCGTTTACCTGATCAGCAAAGGTTCGCTTTCAACGATTATCAACCTGAACTTTAATTTCGGTGATATCCTGTTCTGCGTCAGTATGGTTGCCTGGGCTTTTTATACCATTCTTGTCGCGCAGGTCAGTAAATATGTATCTGCCTACAGCGCTGTAGCCTGGGCCGGGCTGCTGGGCTCTCTGACTACGGCTGCTTACAGTATCCTGACCGGGCAGTTTGCACTGCCCTATGACCTTTCCGCTTTAGCCTGGGGTTCCTATTTTTACGTTATTTTTATCGGCAGCCTGGTCGGTATGCTGTTCTGGAACAAAGGCATCCGCGTTATCGGCCCCAGTCAGGCCGCCGTGTTTATGAATCTGATGCCGTTAGTAGGCATCATCTGCGGCATCGCCTTTCTCGAAGAAAGCTTCTATACTTCCGAAGCAGTTGGCGGCGCTCTTATCATCGCCGGTGTGTATCTGACTACGCAGTACCGCCTGCTGGCCTATAAACTGGCCAAATATCTGGTCAAACGCCGGCGGCAGAAATCATTGAACGACTGTTAAGCTTTTAAGTTACGGGCAGATGCCCGGCACTTTATAAATCATCATCGAAAGGTCTGTCAGCACTGCCATGCAAACGAACAAGCTTACCGCCTCGGCACTTTTGATCTGTACTTGCGTCATCTGGGGTATTCAACCTATGTTCGCCAAATTCGTCGTCAGGGAAATGTCGCCCATACCTATGGTCAGCATTCGCTACACTATCGTAGCCCTGTGGCTGTTTGCCATGCTTGCCTGGCGCGGCGAAAAGCTGCTACCGCCACGCAGGACCTGGCCGGCCTTATTTACCATGGGCATCCTCGGCGTCTGCATCAATAACGTTACCCAATTTACCGGGCTGCAATATTCGACAGTCACCAACTTTACCATTATCGCCACACTTACGCCCATCGTGACGGCTCTGCTCAGCTTTGTGCTGATCCATGAACGTCTGCACCGCCTGCAATGGCTCGGCATCTGCAGCAGCCTGTGCGGCGCGCTGTACCTGCTCAGCAACGGTTCGCTTGCGGCCATATTGACGCTGAGCTTTAATATCGGCGACGTACTCTTTTTTACCAGTCAGGTCGCCTGGGCACTGTATTCTATCATCGTTGTGCGCATCATCGACGATGTTTCCCCCTTTGCCATCGTCGCCTGGTCGGGTCTGTTAGGTTCGCTTACCACGGCAGCTAGTGCTGCTTATCTTGGCCATTTCGAACTGCCCTCGCTGCTTTCACCGCTGGCTCTTGGCTCATATCTGTTCGTCATTTTTGCCGGCGGGCTGATCGCCATGATCTTCTGGAACAAAGGCACAGGCATCGTCGGACCCAGTCAGGCAGCCGTATTTATGAATATCATGCCGCTGGTCGGCATCGTCTGCGGGGTGCTGTTTCTTGACGAACAACTTCTCATCTCCCAGGCTATTGGCGGCGTACTTATCCTCGGTGGCGTCTATCTGACCACACAATACCGTACCGTCGCCTATCGACTGGCAAAATATTTTACGAGTCGCCAGCGTAAACGCCAGCCGCTGCGCTGACATATCGATGATGAGCGACCTAAGCACAAACAGATCAAAATATCTCTAACAGTCAAGCTTCTTCTGCTCGCGTCTGCAACGGCGGCGAGCCTTTTTATTTTAGCAGGTACTATGTCATCCCCGACTTTATTGACACAGGCTGCGAACAGTGCTATGCTAAAAATGTTTACGGCATATGTCGCAAACTCATAACAATCACAGTAAAGGAGCGGTATAACAATGAAAATCGCAGTTACTTATCAGGACGGCGACATCTTTCAACACTTCGGACACACCGAATTCTTTAAAATTTACGACATCGAAAACACTGACATCGTCAAAACAGAAATCGTCAGCACCAACGGCAGCGGCCATGGCGCGCTGGCACAATTTCTGCACGAACACAGCGTCGATACTCTGATCTGCGGCGGTATCGGCGGCGGCGCCCAAATGGCATTGTCACAAGCAGGCATCAAGCTTTATGGCGGCGTTACCGGCAAGGCCGATGATGCAGTAAATGCTTTGCTCAATAATAAACTGAACTATGACCCGGCAGTAAAATGCGACCACCACGAACAGGAACACGGCGGTGCAGGCCACACCTGCGGCGCACACGGCTGCGGTAGCCATAGTCACCACGGACATTAAGTACCTTGCCCTGCATGATTTACCTGAACAGCAAAATTCAGTACACTACTTACTCACTGCATAAGCAGTGAGTTTTTCTTTTTCCGGACAGACTAAAAAGGAAAGCCATCTGCACCACTTATTAAAACGCTGTTTTGTAATCACTTCCCTGCTTTGAGGCAAAAGAAAACTGCTCCTATTATATCAATGGCAGTTTAAAAATATTTTAAAATTTTGTTTCATGTACTACTGCTTACGTACGTTAGCAAGTAATACTTGTCTTTATATTCTGCTTACTGTGTTAGTATTGAGATAAATAGTATATTAAAACTCTAAATTGAATTTACTTTGTAGATAGTACGTTAGCAGAATATACCACGATGCTGTAACGTAAATACAAAACGTTTATTTTTTCTCCTGTATCTTTTCTTGTTTATCTCTTTATTCTTTTATGAACAGGCAAAACAGTAGCGATTTTAGCGGAGATGTTGGGTAAATTTCTTAAAAACGTCAGATAACTTCATTTCTTTATTATAACAATAACATTTTAACCATTTTTTATAAGCATATATGATATATTTACATTTTTAATATCTATGTATTAATTTATTCATTAATGCACTATAATAGAAATATAAAACAATTGATTACAATATCCAATAAATGCATCTATCATTAAAATATTATATATGCGCAAGGAGGAATAAAATGAGAACTTACCAAATAATGAGACTCGCTTCACTTTTTGAATCTATTGCACAACAGAATAATATTATCGGAGGATTTAAAATTGAAAAACTAATATCCGCCAACAACAATCTTCAAAATACAATTACTAACAAAAATTTAAATAGTTGGTTATTCATTAAAGGAACCAATCATTATGGTATTTATAGAATTTATAACACAGATGTTGATTATGGTATTCTGTTGACCGATTGGCGAGATCAAGGCAATTTTTACATTATTGTATGTAACAATAAAATGAATGGAAATGCAACCTTAGAAATTAGTCAAGAAAAAAATGACAATTTTATATGGAAATATAAACCTATGAAACGTGATGGAAACAATGCACATCGCAAACTACAATTTTCCTCTGAATATCCTGATTGCCTTGTAGAATTAGCAATTCCAAAATCTCCAACGCAAATCAAAAGTTTTATTATATCTTTAATAGAACTTGCAGAATTCAGAACAAAAGCAGATAATTTATCCATCAGTTAACAAAAAATCACCATCTGTCTGCTGCACTTTATACAGATGGTGATTTTATTTTTAAATTTTTATCCCATACCCATTTTCTTGCTTTTCGGCGACCATTAATAATTTATCACTCATATCAACTCTATAGCCTTTATCATCTTCATTCTCCCTCATATCATTTGTATCAGTCCATAATTCACACTGTGTCATAACTGTCTGCACAGCATCATCCATTCCTTCGGGTGGATATTTATGTCTTTTTAACAATTTCTTTATCAACATTCGCATTTTAGCCCTGGCAGAATCACGTTTCTGCCAATCAACAGTTTTATTTTTCCGTAATGTATCTGCTAATTCTTTAGTAATAGCAATTAACTCTTCATTTTCATAAAAATCTTTAATTGCCTGTGGTTTGGTCAGGGCATCATAAAATGCAAGTTCGTCCGCTGTCAAACCCAACTGCTGGCCTTCTTCCTTGGCAGCGGCTATCTGTTTGGCTAGATTAAGCAGTTCTTCTATTACCTGCTCATTAGTCAGCATACCGTTTAAATATCTGTTCATCACACTTTGAATTATTTCGCTGAACTTTTCAGACTTTACAACATTAGTACGACGATACACCTGAACCTGTTCAGCAATAAGTTTTTTCAACAATTCAACCGCAATATTTTTTCCCTTCATTTTAGCGATTTCCAAAAGAAATTTAGGATCAAACAATGAAAACTCCTGCGAAATATCCGAAAACAAATTGATAACGCCATCACTTTTAATACTCTGCTTTAGCAACTCGTTTATCCGTTCATTCATTTCGTGCAACGATATTTTTTTACCGTCTCCTTTATTCATTAGCCGCATTACCAAAACACGGACAGATTCAAAAAACGCCGCTTCAATCCGCAATTGCTTCTCTACCAAAGAGGAACATAGCGATAATGCCTGTCTTAACATCAAAGCTTCTTTTAAGAAACTCTCTCTTTCAATTTCTTTATCAACGGCAACAATAAAATTCACTGCGCCACTAATAGCTTTTGAACGATCCAAATCGCTGCCAACAATAAATTTAGAATAATCATATCCATGGAAAAGATCGCGGCAAATTGATAGTATCTCTAAGAATTTTGGGTATGCCACTTTAGCAACATCTGTATCACCATAATTTTTCTTATCGCGTGAGGTGTAATCATTCATTGCTGCTTTCAATGCTGTGGCAATGCCTATATAATCAACTATTAACCCGCCCTCTTTGTCTTTAAACACACGGTTTACACGTGCAATAGCCTGCATTAAATTATGCCCTTGCATAGGTTTATAAACGTACATAGTTGCAAGAGAGGGCACATCAAATCCGGTCAGCCACATATCTACTACAATAGCAATTTTTAAAGGACTGTCATTATCTTTAAATGCTTTTGCCAATTCATCCCTGCGATGCTTGTTGCCAATTATCTTACGCCAGGCCTCTTCATCTTTGTTACTTTCTGTCATAACAACAGCAACTTTCTCCGTCCACTCAGGGCGTAATTCCATAATACGATGGTATATCTTCATTGCAATAGTCCGCGAATAAGCAACAATCATTGCTTTCCCTGTCAGCATACCTTCGCGATAGTTTTCATAATGATCAAGAATATCATTTACAAGTGAATCAATCGTACTTTCATTACCAAGCAGTTCTTCCATTTTACCTAATTCACGTTTGCTTTTTTCAATTACCTCTGGATCAGCATTATTCGCCATTATGTCATATTCAGTATCAATTAGCCTTAAGGTTGTTTCATCCAATTTCAACTTTATAACACGACTTTCATAAAAAACAGGGCGAGTAGCTCCATCTTCTACAGCCTGTGTCATATCATAGACATCAATATAGTCACCAAATACTTCACGGGTGCTTCTATCCCTCATAGAAATAGGAGTGCCTGTAAACCCAATATATGTCGCATTCGGCAAGCTGTTACGAATAATTCTAGCAGTGCCAATTTTTATTTCTCCTGTTACCTTATTAATGGATTCATTTAATCCATACTGCCCGCGGTGAGCTTCGTCCGCCATAACAATAATGTTGCGTCGTTCAGAAAGCGCTTCTTCAGATTCTTCAAATTTTTGCATAGTCGTAAAAATAATACCGTTTGCCTGCCTTCCGTCCAGCAAGGCCTTTAAATGCGCTCTACTTTCGGCATGCATCGGTTCCTGTCGCAAAAAATCTTTACATTTAGCAAACTGCCCATAAAGCTGGTTATCAAGGTCGTTTCTATCTGTAAGCACAACAATAGTTGGACTATCCAATGCTTCCTGTAATAAATGTGCATAGAAAACCATCGACAAAGATTTACCGCTACCCTGGGTATGCCAAAAAACACCACCTTTTCCATCTGTAACAGTAGCATGCTTCGTTGATTCAATTGCTTTATTAACTGCAAAATACTGGTGATAACCCGCCAATATTTTAAACTGTTTCAAGCCTTCATTAGAAAAACAAATGAAATTCTTGATAATATCCAGCAAACGTTCTCGTTGGAACATTCCCTCAAAAAAAGTATCAAATTGAGCATGTTTAGTATTCTCATAATTGCCATCCTTAGTTTTCCATTCCATAAAACGATCTTCGCCAGAAGTAATCGTTCCTGCCCTAGATGTTAATTGATCGCTCAAAACACAAATACAATTATAAATAAACATAGAAGGGATTTCCTGCATGTAGTTTCTTAACTGACAATAGGCTTCGTCAATATCCGTTTCTTCACGTGAAGGAGATTTCAATTCTATAATTACAACCGGCAATCCATTTAAAAACAAAATTATATCAGGACGCTTATTGCTGTTTTCAATAAAAGTCCATTGATTGGCTACAACAAATGAATTATTATCAGGATTTTCATAATCTACAAGATAAACAATAGCATAATGCTCTTTCCCTTTGACAAAATAGCGCACTTCAATACCATGTTGAAGGTAATCCATAAAAACAGAGTTCTTTTGTACTAATTCTCCATTTTCATAATGCTTGAGTTTAAACATCGCCTCTTTAATTGCGTCTTCCGGCAAATTGCTGTTCAAACGGTATAATGCTTCTATCAGTTCAGTTTCATATAAAGGACTGTAAAAATCTCTATCAATATCAGGAGCATAGACATAGCGATATCCCATATCTCGAAATAACTCTATTATAGAATTTTCATAGTTGGCTTCTGTATAAAATCCTGACATACTTAACGCTCCTTTTAAACTATTTTATCCAATTTACATCGCATTCTTCACATGTTTTACCAATCAATATAGTAGCATCATAACGATAACAATATTCCCCCGATTTGTCTAAAAACCTTTGAATCTTCATCTTATCTTTATCTTGATTACGATTCCACCATGTTTTAAATTCTAATATCAATAAATTATCTGTATTAGTACCCCGCTTATGAATAATAATATCCGGATAACATCCATTTTCCCAACCAGGAACACATTTCTTGCAATCAATATTTCTATCGTATTCTACATCAATATCATATTCATGTAGAACAGGTAACTTAAGTTTGTCTAAATATATTCCAAAACGAAAAACAATACCTCTTTCTGAATTATGAACTGCATCAAAATTTGTTTGCATATAAGATAATTATCATTATCATATAGTCTTTTCAACGCAATTCGAATAAGTGATTCTAAATCTTTCCTCGTAACATTATTATCTTTCATCATTTTTAAACTCCTAGCATATAATTATAAACAAGAATTTAGCGATTTAAAGGTCGATGTCGGAAACATCAAGTTCGCCAGACATAAGCTTTGGTAGTATTGTGTCTCGAATTTTCGACAATTGCTGATTTTCTCGTTGGTTGCTAATAATAAGGTCGAATAGCGGTTGGTTGATGCAGTTGAATTCATCTATTGCTTCTTTTGATGGAATAACACATGGTATGCTCATAATATCAGAACCACTTATATTGGGTTGAGCACTACCTTGCCCACGATTTACTATTTCATAATACACATCAGGTTGCTTCAATGTACAATATATGAATGGCAATTTTTCTACTGGCTTATTGCCAAGAAAGAATTTTCCAACTCGTTGGTTTACGAGAAGTGTTTCTGAAGAATATGGGACCATAGCAAATTTCCCAATAGTAGCACCTGTCATTGCGATTAGCAAATCACCAGCTCTTACCTTAAAGTCATTTACTTTGTTGATTTTATTCTCATCAACATATGAACATTCTAAAAGATTTAGATTATCTTGGTTGATTGAGCCAATTTTAATGACCTTAATGCCACTATCTGTCCACCAAGAGCTTTTGAATGCAAATCCTGATTTTATAGAGCAGTAATCACCGATACAACCATTTTTTTCAAGTGTTGTAAAATGTGTTGTATATAATGTGAGAGCTTGTTCCATTAAATTCTTGTTTATACTTTCATTAACCTCAATTTTTTCATCTAGAGCGGTCAACATATCTGCAATTATATTCTGCACCTTTAAAGGCGGTAATTTTATCACTTGTTGCCCTATCGTCTTGACTGAAAGGCCCGGCTGAGCCGATTGCCCTGACAACCGACCTAGCTGCATTGTAGAAAGCAAATAAGCCAAAAAACGCGTATTTGAAGATTCATTCCCACATGTTACCACAGCATGCTCTGTCATATATGCTTTGCCCGAGAAATATCTAACATTGCCACAATATGCTCCTTGCCGCCCTATGATAGCACACTCCCCATCAAAGTTGTATATGTCCGTATACCCTCTTATACCGTTACCTCCATAGATCGGATAAATCCCTTCGCTTGTAACATACTTTGCTGAAATGCTTTTACCGCTACTCAGTCTACTACAAGCATCGTTAAGTTCTATTTGTTTCCAATCATCCATAAAGTCTCACCATCTATCCAATATATTTTTTATGTGCAATCTTAACATTACTCTGTTTTACCATTGCATATTGCAATGTCGTATCTATCCGTTTATGTCCCAAAAGCTGTTGAAGCTGTTCAATAGGCATACCTTTATCGATTGCCATTGTCGCCAGCGTCCTTCTAAACTTATGCGGATGCATCTTTGTTATACCAAGCATTTTTCCTATTTTCCGCAATCGCACTTCTATTCCTCCAATTTGTATGCGTTTATAGGGAGCACGAATAGTAACAAACAAAGCTGGATTATTATCAATGCGGCTATCTAAATAGTTCTGTAAATGTAGTTTTGTTCTGGCATCAAAATATACCAAACGTTCTTTATCACCTTTACCAAACACTACACATTCTCGTTCTGCAAAGTTTATATCAATACGATTCAACAACACCATCTCACCAATACGCATTCCGGTGGAAGCTAGCATATCAATTATGGCTAAATCTCGAAGCTCTGTACAATTATCACGCATTTTCTCTAACTCTTCATCGTTATAAGTTTCTTTTATATTAGTCCCAGCCTTTACGATACCCCTTGAAGGTTAAAGGATTGTCTAAAGAAACATAGA
>OGNM01000888.1_pt1 | contig 14884 bp, 15 predicted proteins | sample 1573441 | NCBI WGS metagenome assembly OGNM01 (sample SAMEA2581915, study PRJEB24529) | metagenome | biome: Human gut stool | place: China | collected 2011
CTTGTGTGGCTGTTGGTGTCAGAGCGTATTCGGGACACTACTAATGGGTATACTGCGGGTTTCCGTTAACCGTGTAGAGGAAAGTTGTATCACATGACAAATAAGCGCACTTTGGCAGACTGGTTTCTGGCGACTCGTCCGTGGTCGTATCCGGCTTCGACAATGCCGGTGGCTTTGGTCCTTGCCTACTATTTCGCCGACGGTGTTGCCGTTGATCCGGTCAATGCCGTCTGGGCGCTTGTGAACATCGTCATTTTCCATGCGGCAGGCAACGTCTGGAGCGACTATTTTGACTTTCAGTACGGCGTCGACAACCAAAACACGTTGGGAGTTCGCCAGCTTGTCGACGGTAAGTTCGTGGCCCGGGAGTTCCTCGGGTTTGCAATTTTCCTTTTTGCCGCAGGAACGCTGTGTGCGCTCTTTCTCGTTTGGCGAACGGGGTTGCCGTTTCTGGCGGTGACTTTTGCGGGCATCGCGGCGGCGCTGTTGTATCCGCCTTTGAAGTATCGCGTCGGCGGTGACGCGGTCATCTTTATCGCCTATACGCTCACACCGCTTTTTGCTACGGCGTGGATCGTGACGGGGACGTGGTCGCTTGATGCCATCTGGTCGGTACTGCCCACCGGGATTCTCACTGTTGGCATTTTGCACGCCAATAATCTGCGAGATGCTCAGACGGATACGGAGGCAGGTATTCATACGCTTGCCTCAGTATTGGGACAAAAACGGTCGGTGTGGCTATATCAGTTTGAGATGCTTGTGCCGTTTGGAATTTTGTTGGCAACTGTTTGGCTCGGGATTTTGCCGTTGACAGTGCTGTTGACTCTGCCTGTGGCCGTGGGTGTGATGACCCTGTGCAAGCAGGTCGGACGATTTGATGGCGTCAATACGGAGAGCATCGCAACGCTCGACGCTTCGACCGCTAAAACGCAGCTGATGTTCTCAATGCTGATGGTGGCGGGGCTTATAGCCGGGCATTGGCTGACTTGACAAAAGCTTTCTAGCGACAGAACGCTCGATTCTCGGAAGATGGGAGTCGGGCGTTTTTCATAAGTCTTTATGCTTGGTTGGAATTTCTAGAGCGAAGAAATATGACCTTAACTAGGAAGATACTTCATTTTGCCAGTCCTTTGCCCAAGCAAGACTGTCAGCGATGATTTTTTCCAGATCTTTTTGAGAAAGGCCTGAATTTTCGACTTTGTCTTTGGCTTCTCTCGAGAGAGAGGACAAAATATAACGAGACACGGCTTTTTGAACCAGCTCAGAAAGTGAATCCTTATTTTCGCCCTGAGAAGCTAAATAAAATCGGATTTCTTCATCGAATTCCGAAGGAACAGAAATATCCCATTTAACGTTTGCTGTTCGAACAACAGATTGACTCATTTCTATCTCCACTCAAAGAAGGGGAGGTACATATCTATCTAGCACTTTAGACGCAAAGATGCTGTTTCGATGGTGTTTTCAAGTTTATGTGTTACAAGACGATGACTTAGGCGACATCGTTAACCGGTATCTGCCAAGGTACTTCAAAAATTCTATGGAAGCCTTTCTGCTTGTTGTTGATTTAGACAGCAACTTTCAATGAAGTAATCGTCTATCCGGATTCAACCACTGGCTTTCAGCGGCTTGCACCTCATCACTCGATCGCTAATCGATCTTTCCGGATGTTGCTGTCTGGCCTTCTTGAGCATCATGCGTCGAGCTTCGCATCTTGCCGGACATCACTGAAGGCGAGTTTGATCTGAAACGTAACTTCAACAAATAGTGTCCGGATACTTCTATGAAAACCTTGCGAGACAAAAACACCGAAATTCGATCAGTTGGCAGATGGATCTGAATCAGGCGCTTGAAATTTTCAATCATTGATTGCAATGGGCACGCTCGCAGACAGCGCCGAGACCGTCTCAGGCAAGGAGACGGGGGAAGGGGGTAGGTTGGGAAGATTATTCTTTTAATTTGCAAGCATGGTGGAATTATTCTTGCTCTGCGCCATTTGAATTTGACTTAAAGGAAATGTATGCAAGGCATATCTGTCACCTGAGAAAGCCCGTCACCGCCCTAATTCTGGAAAGCGACGAGCTTTCTTATGTGACTAATTTACTTTTGGTGATGCCTACAGTGTTTTCTCTATTAGGTTATCAAATAGCAATTGCGCAACGATATTTATCAGAACGACCAACGGAAGCCGAGATTGATTCGCCAGTCTTCGTCAACGTCTGCAAAGGCGCTACGACGAATGTTTGCCCAAGCTTGGGTATTTACGCTTGGTCGATACGTTGCCGAAACACCGTAGTCCATCCACGTATCAGAGTAATCGAAGCGATGCCAGATCGAATCTGTACTATTTGATATTTGAACATCCTGGTCTCCAGCCATTTCCGTTGACACAGCCACTGTTGCTGCGATTTCAAACTCGGGTGTTCGGTAGCTGAAATCTGTTCCTAGCGTGAGGATAGCACTGGTGACAGCATCGACATCTGCATTAAGCCCATTTGCGGATTTGAATGACTCCGTGCTTATACGGCCGAAATTGGCAGCTACGTGATGCGTGATGAAGAATGAATCAGAAAGACTCAGATCCTGACCGATTTCAATCCAACCGCCAAATGCGTTGGTGGTGTAATCGTAGCTGTCTGCAAGTCCGGCTTTGTTCATGAATTCATAATCCGTAAAGCCAAACCGCAAACCAGCATCCAAGTAAAAGCCGGATTCGGTTGTCCAGAGACCGTAGACAGCCACGGTGTAAGCAGACATGTCACCATTGCCGCCAGAAGAATCAAGGTCGCCTTCATGAATTTCAAGTGCAAAACCAAGCGTTGTATTTTCGGCGATGCCGGCGTCGACACCTAGACGATACGTTTGGTAGTCATTCGACAAGCCACCCTGCTCAAGGGAACCTGCAGTGATTCGTCCCCAGGCTCCGTGGGGGGGCTCCTTGCCGAAGTTCTCCGAATCTCTCCTTTGTTGTATCAGCGACGGTACGCCAGAAGAGATAGTTGTTCTCAAACCCGGATAGCATGATGCCTGGCGTAGGACCGGTTTCCTCATCAATCTGTGAGATATACCAAAGTGTTGATGAGCCGGTATTTTGAGAGCTCAGAGTAGGGGTAACAATTTTTAGCCCGGCTTCGGTAAGTGAAGAAGTACCGGAGTATTGAACTTTCTGACTCAGATCTTCAGCAAACAGTATGCCTTCCTTTGGTATGTCATCCGTAGCCCCGTTTTTTAAAACGGCAGAGACTTCGAAGACCCATCGCTCTCTTCGCCGGAGACTATTTGGGTGGCCTTTTGTTCTCCGATATCCACCAGAAGATTAAAGGTACCGTTACCCGTCAGGCGCTCTGCGTGGACAGAGTTTGACGTTGTATTGGCATACGAGAGGTCAACTTGAGCCCCATTTAATGAAAGTGCCTGAAGCTGGTTAACGAATTTTTCTCCATCTTTGTCAGCTTCGTAGCCAACTTTCCACTCGCTGTTTTGGTCAAAAACAAGGGATGTTTCGCCAGCGCCGTACCAATTCAGTGTTAGGCCTTCGTATACGCTATTGGCACCGAAGTTCACGCTGATTGTTCCATCATCGTTTGAGATTGCTCCTGAAACCTGGGATTGTTGGCTCGTGATTTCAACTGTACCGTAATAATTGTCGATTGCGTAGCCATCTATAGGAGCATCAATGCACAATGACTGAGTGTTAAGACTGAATTGGCCGTACAGGATATAGATACCGGTATCTGCAGTATTGATGTAGGAGGATTGAGTGTCAAGACTGAATTGTCCATTGTTGATATAAATCCCCGTCTCTGCACCGAGGATGCCAAACATTGTGCTTTTCCCGTTGAACGTTGAATTTTGCAACGAAATAGCCGTGTCGAAACCTTCAAGAATGAAGTTTCCGTTAGTTTGATCGCCTAATGTGAGTTGTGTGGAATTGTAGGCATAAACACCTTTGCTTTCACCGAATGTTTCCGTTTTATTGATTAGTACAAAATCAGGCGAATTGATAGTTAGATCAGCTCTGTTCGCTAATTCCATGCCAACTATTGTCGCGCTTTCATCGGCATTTTCCACGATTCCAACAATGCCATTAGCAACATCAAATCGAGCAGTTCCATCTATATCAAAAAAATGCAAACTGCCGGATCGAGATTGACCTACTGCATGCATATAGAGTGCCTGCAGTTCAACGTCTAGGGATGCTCCTTTCTCTACAAAGAAAAATTTGCCGCTGTCCTTGGCGAGCATCGATTCGAGCGTACCACCCGTGATGGTAGTAGGGGCGGATGTACCACCGTTTTCGTTTCGATTGATGCGGAAAAGAATCGGATTGCCCCCACCAGAAGTAAAGTTATTTTCCGTACCGTCATAGATAACTTTAAGAGAATCAAATTGCAGACCTGACGTACCGGTTATATTTAGAACAGCGTCAGTTCGATGATGTTCTTGGTGTTGGAACGAACTTTGTGAAATGATGGCTGTTTTGTCTGCGTAATTTTGCGTACGGTTATCAATGTCTACAGATTCTTCTCGCAAATACCAGGAACTGCTATCACCTGAGTATTTAAGATATTCGATTGAATATCCTTCAATATTTTCAATAGAAGGGAATTGATCGATTATTGAGTCAACTTTCTCTGAGTAGAGAATACTAAGATCGGATGCTAATGAGGGACTCGAGACCTGTAGCATTCCTATCGCAGAGATAGCTGCTACGAATATTTTGGACGGCGCGAAGCGGTTTTTGTTATGTGCTATGAGGGGGGGGGTGAACATGATTAGGAATCCTTACGCGAAATTTTTTTCACAGAAGGCGTCTACGAACAAGAGATCGCAAAAGCACATGATACCTTAAAGATAAAGTCAATGCTTGTAGTAGGATGGTATAGCGTTGCTCAACGGCACATCTATTCCAATCCAATGGCTTCTTTGCTATGAAGCTATTATGGGTTCGCAGGCAAAAGGTAAAAAACTATCTGGTGCACAAGTAGGTTCTTACAATGTCCTAAAAATTATGTCGCTTAACATTTTTTTGGCAATCTTACGTTGTCAGGTTTTATACCTGTGTTTGGGCTTGCCTAATTTCGATAAGTTGTCTTTTTTAAGCATCGCCCGCACATAGGTGTCCTAGAGGACTCAGAAGCTCTTGTAGTCTCAATCAGACAAAATTCTCCGGATTGTAGAGATCACTCAAAGTATATAGCCTAAGATTATCGGCAGACTTAACTCCACTGAAGCCACAACTGCTGATAAACCCAAAGCGCGAACAGGGTAGAGTCAATTCGACTATCTGTTTGATTTCGTTATCAACATCGACTTGTGTCAGTTTACGATTTCGGAATTTGACTTCGTAGCACGTATATCCCTGTTCATCTATCGTAACTACGTCAAATTCGCCATTACGGTGTTCCCTCGGCAGATCATATGAATACCGATCAATTTTGAAGAACGGGGGAATGATCCGTCCTGAACGATTGAGTCGAATCAGAAATTGTCTTGAAATCTCCTCGAAGGCGTTTGGAACGTAGTGCGTTTCGAATTCTTCTTCAACGAAGGTCTTGAATGCTGTTTCTTCGCCCATCAGAAGAATGGAATCTTGTTATCGTTTCACAAAACGATAATAATAACTGGTGAGCGGATCGACGATGCCGTAAAGAGTTCTGCGCTTGTTCTTTTCATCATTGATAGGAGCGCGTTTCTCAATCAATCCCATTGACATTAATTTGTTGAGCGTATAGGTCAAAATGGCGCCGTTGGGAAGTTGCGTCTTAGCAAGAAGATCCGAGAACTTCAAGGTTCCTTTCGATAACGCTGAGAACACGAGATTGGCGTTGTTAATCTTGGAAATTTCACTCAGAAGGAAATGATTGATGGCGATGGCTAATTTCGAGTCTTTCGCTTCAACTAGGTTCAGTATGTTTTCTTTGACTGTAAGAAGCGGATCTATTTTTCTGGTGTAATCAGGAATGCCCCCGAAGACACTGTAAAGACGGACTTTGTCCTCATCGGAAAAATCAGGATAAAAAACGCTGGTCTCAAAGAAAACGTACTGCAGTCCGCTGTGTTTGAGAGCCTGACGCAATAACTCACTCTTACCGACGCGGCGACGTCCGTACATCACTGCGAGAGAGTCCGGAGAACGATCTGAGAATCGAGAAAGCTGTTGAAGTTCTGCATTCTGGCCGATGAACCGCATGTTCCACCTTGCTAGTAAAACAAAACTTAGTAAAAAAGACTTTACTCAATTCGATTTAACTTAGTCGTGGCTCAAAGGCATATGTAGATGTCGACATGCTTTTGAGGCGAGCGATGTCAGAAATGCTCAAATTTATGCCTGAAAGACAGATTGTTTTTGGTCTTTTTTCAAGGTTGGGAGAGCTGATAAGGCTTGGTTTTCTCATCCATACAACGATCAGAAGAACCATATGTATGCGGTCTGTTCGTCGATGTTTGGTGTTGAAAACATGTCTACTCGATGCGTCATAGATTGACGCATTTCTCCATAAGCTTTCAGGGTAATTCAGGAATCTTTCTTTATTTTGGATAGATATGAAGAAATATCCTTACTCTCTGATTGTTCGCAAGGTAATCTTCTGCGCCTGTTCCGATTTGTTGGGAGGACTCAGGCAGGCCCGTCCAGATGAGACGGATCACTACAAGACCGTACAGGTGGCGCCCATCAAGGGGTCTGGACCGGTTCTCGTCGAATACAGTCTGAAAAAGCGTTGGCCGGAAAACGACAAGGATCGCCAACAACAGTACCTGGGTCGCATTTTGCAGTTGCAAAATGGTGTTTCCATCGTGTTCCATAAGAAGAGCAGCTGGAGAATCGAATTCAGGGACGCCGCAGGAAACATCATCGACAGGTGCAAGCGAAACGATAAAGCCGAAGCGATTCGACAGAAAATCAAAAATTGCCTTGAGGACGCTTATCCGCACTACAAGAACTTCAATCTTTCCGAACGTTTCGTCGAAACGCTGATCAAGCCTTTCCGGGACATCTGGATGGACTTCGTGGACATCAGCAAGAAGGCGCTGTCGCCTTTGTGTAAGGGATTTGAATCGCCGCAGCTATTTTGGGATTTAGGTGATCAGGTGTTTTTCTTCGAAGGCGACCTGGAACTTTTTACAGCTCAGGCAAGCGGTCTGTGTTGGTTCTCTCGTACAAAGTACACCTTGGATTTTGAGTACTTTCAGGACAAAGGCCATGGTGACTGGCTGTGGCTTCACAATAGTTTCAAGGACAAGGAATTGCATTTGAAGCCGATCAGATCTGATAATGAAATTGCAGATGTGTTGTCGAAATGCGGTGCTTTCGAGATTGTCTACAACTGCAAGGAGACTGACGAGACTTACAGTTAAGACTTGTAAGGACGGTCACAAAGATCGCTTATAGCTGTCAGACAGTCTCGTTACTCTGTCGAATTTCCGTCAAGGTGTCTTTCTGCACGCCTTTCGTTCGATTTTCGTGTAAATTTACACGGAATTCGAAGGAAATCCGTGAATCATGAAACTTAATCGTCTCCTTTTGCAATCGCTCAAGCAATGGGCACAACAACCTCATCGTCTTCCTCTCTTGCTCCGTGGAGCGAGACAGACAGGTAAAACCTGGCTTCTGCAGGAATTAGGACGTGAGTGCTTCGAACACACAGCCTACTTCGACTTTGCGAGCAGGCCTGCACTTCAGGAAATCTTCGCTTCCACACGAGATCCGCATACCATCCTCAAAGGATTGAATCTCCTGAGTGAGGTTCCGATTCTTCCGGGCAAAACACTGATTGTCTTCGATGAAATTCAGCTATGCGACCATGCTTTCGGTAGCCTGAAATATTTCGCTCAAAACGCTCCTGAATATGCGGTTGCGTCCAGCGGGAGTCTTTTGGGAACAGAAGTTCGACGCAAGCAGATATTTGTACCGGTGGGGCAGGTGGACATACGCGATGTTTGGCCGCTGTCGTTTTCGGAGTTTCTCCTTAATGCCGCTCCGAAACTCTACGACTATGTGGAACAGATTGCCGAGTTAGCTCAACTCCCCGACTTTGTGCTCAGCGAAATCGAAAAGGAATTCGTTCGTTATCAGTGCATCGGCGGCATGCCGGCGGCAGTTGCTGCCTTCATGGACGGCGTGGATATGGGGCAGATTGAATCATCGCTTCGGAATATTTTGGCGATGTATCGACTCGATTTTTCGCAGTACGCCAATCCTATGGAGACAATGCGAATCGCAGCCGTATGGGACGCTATACCGAGTCAGTTGGCAAAACCCAACTCACGATTTTTCCTGAGTCAAATACATGCGAATGCCCGAAGCAGGGAGTTTGCTCCTGCGTTGCAATGGTTGTGTGAGGCAGGCCTCGTTTTGAAGACATGCCGTGTTTCTACTGCAAAAATCCCTTTGAGAGCTTATCTGGAACCCGAAATTTTTAAGCTGTATGCAAAAGACGTTGGTCTTCTGCGCGTGATGGCAAATCTGTCCTCAGACAGCCTTCTGAATCCATCGGTTATGTCTGAATTCAAGGGAGCTCTGGCTGAAAATCTGGTGGCTATTTCGTTGTGTCGGACATATGGCATCGAACCTTGTTACTGGGCCTCTGGAGAAAAGGCTGAAGTTGACTTCCTCATTGAATCAGCGGGGCAGATTTTTCCGCTTGAAGTAAAGGCAGGCAAAAGCGTCGCAGGTAAAAGTCTGTCGGTTTATGCGCGTAAGTTTGATCCTTCATTGACCATTCGTTTATCGGGATTGAATCTCAAAAAGGACGACCGGCTGCTTAATGTTCCTTTGGCTCTGGTTGACTGGTTGCCGAAATTTATAGAAATGGCTCTGTAACGCTTGGTGTTGTAATTTTTTCCATCATTGGCAGTTATTCGGAAATTCCTAATAACTGAAGTTTCGCGGAGCTCTTCATCTTTGAAAATGTTTTTCAGATGTTCATTGATGGTGGCCGTAGAAACTTCAAAAAGATCGGCCATTTGTTTCTGGCTCAACCAGATAGTTTCATCCTGTACAAGTACCTGAATTTTTGGGCCATTTCCTTCACTGAAGAAGAGTGGATTTGGGAGCGAAAGACAACGGAAATCGTTTCGGTTCAGCTCTTGATCGGAAAATACTTCCAGAGACACTGTGGCACCAGACGCCAGACAAAGACGAGTAGCTCGTACTTCCAGTCAATGACTAGGACGCGCTTTTTCGTTTTGATGCCTTTGACAATGGAGGAGGCGACATCCTTGACGTTCATTTTGAACGGGTAGGTCTTGCCGTCTGCAAGCAGATCCGTATCGACAAAACCGGGGCGCACATCGGTGAAGGCCATGGGGCATTTCCGCATCACGGACAATTGTTCCAGAGCGTCCAGATAGGTGTTCTGGAAGGCTTTCGAAGCGGAGTAGGCGCAGGCGGCTCCGAGGCCTTTGGTGCCGGCAATAGAGCTGATGATGCACAGATGTCCGCCGCCTTTACCGAGGAAGTAGGAGAAGGCGCAGTCCACGAGCTTCACGAAACCGTCGACATTGGTTGCGACGATATTCAATTCAGCGTCAGGATTGAGTTCGGTGTTTTGGCATCCGATGCCGGAGCAATGGATGTACAGATCCATTCCACCAAGATCGGCAATCAGAGCAAGCAGGTCACTTCCGGCATCGTTGGAGCGCACGTCAATGCGTCGCGTATGGATTCGTTGCGGTGCCTGGGCTTTGATTTCTTCGAGACGCTCAGTTCGTCTTCCCGCAATGCCGAGTTCCCAGCCTTTGGCGAGCAGCTGCAGTGCCACTTCCTTGCCGATTCCGGATGTTGCGCCGACGATGATTGCCTTAGGCATGCTGTTTTTACTCCTCAAATCTGTTTCGATCCGTAGCGTTTGTTGCCGCAGAGTATAGTTCTCAAGAGCGTAGCAAAGCGCGCTGGAGGTCAGTTATGGACTGGTTAATGCCGCTTCTCACGGATACCGATTCAATCGGTCACATTCTTTTGGTGTACTCGGTGGTCATTGCACTTGGCATGGCCTTGGGACGCATCAAGGTGTTCGGCATTTCGCTTGGCGTCACCTTCGTTCTTTTTGTTGCCCTGGCTGTGAGCTATGCCGGCATCACCGTCAACGGGACGGTTCTCAACTTCCTCCGAGACTTCGGGCTCATTCTCTTTGTTTTCTTCATCGGTCTTCAGGTCGGACCATCCTTCTTTTCGTCCTTCAAAAGCGGCGGCTTGCAGCTCAATTTGCTCACCTTGTTGGCGGTGGGCTTAAGCATTCTCCTGACGATTGCGCTCTTTCTGGTTTTGCAAGGTACCGTGACGCTGCCTCAGATTTTGGGTGTTCATTACGGCGCCGTCACCAACACGCCGGGACTCGGTGCAACGCAGGAAGCGCTGGATATGTTGGGCTACAAAGGTGAGAACATCGCCATTGCCTATGCCTGCGCTTATCCGTTGGGTGTGGTCGGCATCATTACGTCGGCAGTGATTTTGCGAAAGATGTTTCGCATCAATCTCAAGGAGGAAGATCGGCATTGGGACGAAGAGGCGAGCGCAAACAGCGATGCTCCGATCTTCTTTCATGTGGCTGTTACGAATGCCGGCATCAACGGTCAGACGATGCGCAACATTCGAGATTTCATCGGCAGAGCGTTCATTTGCTCACGAGTTCTGCACGATGGCGTGATCACGAGTCCGAGTCCTGACACGCAGGTATTTGTGGGTGACAAGCTGAGAATTGTGTCGGGGGCCGAGTCCAAGGCCGCGATCGTTGCCTTCTTCGGGCAGGAAGAGACCGATATTGACCTTGCCACGGCGCATTCGCCGCTGATTGCGCGCAACATTCTGATCACCAAGGATCAGGTCAACGGGATGCGGCTTGGAGAACTGCATCTGAGCCGCTATGACGGCGTCAACATCACGCGAGTCTTTCGTGCAGGCATGACGCTCTTTCCTTACCAAAACCTGCATTTGCAGATGGGCGATCAGGTCTACTGCGTCGGTCCGCAGCGCTCGATCGAACGCCTGGCTGATCGCTTGGGAAATCAGGTGCAAAAGCTCGATCATCCAAACATCATTTCGATTTTTCTGGGCATTGTGCTGGGCATCTTGTTGGGTTTTCTTCCCATCGCGATTCCCGGCATGCCCGTTCCGCTTCGACTCGGTCTTGCGGGCGGTCCATTGATCGTGGCTATTCTTCTGGGGTACTGGGGGCCGCATTTCAAGCTCATAACCTACACAACACACTCGGCTAACCTGATGCTTCGCGAAATGGGCATTGCGCTCTTTTTGGCGAGTGTGGGCTTGAGCGCGGGTGATCGGTTTGTCAACGCCTTTATTGATGGCAACGGCTTGCTTTACGTGGCGCTTGGCCTGGTTATCACGGTCGTTCCGCTCATCATCACGGGGGTCGTCGCTCGCATCAAGTTCCAAATGAACTACCACCTCATCGTCGGACTGCTGGCGGGTGCGACGACTGATCCTCCGACGTTGGCGTATGCCAACACGATTTCCGAAAAGGATTCTTCGGCGATTGCCTATTCCACGGTGTATCCGCTGGCGATGTTCCTAAGAATTCTCACCGGTCAGGTTGTGTTGCTGGCCTTGTGGAGCTTTGTGATATAGGTGCCTTTGAGCAACAGTTTAGGAAGATTGTGATAGGGAATAGTTGACAGATTCGCTTCGGGGGGGGGCAAATTTCCTGTCCTCGGAAACTTAATTCCAAGGACAAGAAATGAAAAAGTCTCTCTCTTTACTCACTGTTGCTGTTCTGGCAACGATGGCGGGCGGCGTCAATGCATACACTCTCACAACGGGCACCGATGATGTTGAAGATGACTTCAGTTACCATGGTACTGAAGCGGATGCCTTCGGCATTTCAGTGACTGGTGATGGAACTAATGCTTCCTTTACAGGATCGACTATTGATGTGTCGACCACTTGTGACTCGACCACGGCGTGGAGTTATGCCGCTGTGACAAACGGTAATAAGGACTATCACTATCACCCGGTTTTGAATCTAGGCGGGCCCAACACACAGAGCATCACTTTACACGCAGAAGGGGCGTATGCCGTCGGACTCGTTGCGGTTAACGGAGGTATGGTGAACGTCCAGTCGAAGAATCTGAACATTCACGTAACTGCCGAAACAGAACTTGTTTCTGATGCCGCTGTCTATGGCATTTTGGCGCAAAACTCTACGACCAACAGGGACCCCAAAGCTTCGCATCTCGTCATTGATGCTGAAAATACCTCTGTGAAGGTGTATTACACCGGAAAGTTGACCGACAAAAACTCGGTTGTTGCAATCGGTGCCCTGTCTGAAGGCAAATTGACGATCAAGGGCAATCTCTATGCCTCCGGTCCCGATGTCTTGGCAACTCGCGGTAACGCTGTTGTTCGTATCAATGAGAACAACGATCGGATTGTTCAGCTCGAAGGTAACATTGACTTCGACTATGACGGACAGACGTCCGGAACCGGTATTGATGCCGATGTTCTGATCAATTTGTCCGGTTCTAACTCTTACTGGAATGGCTCTGTATACAAGTCCTGGCAACCCACGAATCCTGATTCCAACAAGTTGGTCGTTTCAGGCTTCAAGCTCGGTTTGTCTGACGGTGCGCAGTGGACTCCAGCAGTCGTAGACAGAGTCAACGAGGGTACTCATGGGCAAGAGCAAATCGCCGTTAACAAGCTTGCATTCAACGATGGCATCATTAATCTCGTTAATGTTGGTCATACCGTTAAAGTGGAGAGCATGACTGGAACTGGCGGCACTATCAATGTAGCTGCTAAACGCAGTCAGGACGGCACGTTTACGACTGCGACGTTGTCTGTTGATAAAATTGTTTCGGACGCAGGAGGGACAACCAGTCTTTCCATGAACTACACCGGCATCACGGCTGACGATCTCTCTGATCCTGCGGCCGATCTCGAAGTGCTTGGAGAGAAGAGTCTGACACTTGGGCAAGACCAAGGTGTTGAACAGGTTCGCACGGTTGAAGAAGGCGACATCCGCGGTTCTGTTACGCAGACAGTTAATAAAGCCGGCACCGTAACCGGAACCACGACTGCGGCCAATGTGAAGCTCGCTGACTACAGCTCTCTAAACGCCATGAGTCTTGTGCAGTGGAGAAACGAAATCAACCACCTCACGAAGCGTCTGGGCGACATCCGTGCCGCTGAAGGCTCTATCGGCGCATGGGCCCGTGTCTACGGCGGTGAATCGCAGTGGGGTAGTGGCAACGAAGTTGAAATGGATCACACCACCATTCAGGTCGGTGGTGATTATCGAGTCAACAATCAATGGATTGTCGGCGGAGCCTTCTCCTATACCGATTCGGATGCGGATCTCGCCAAGGGTGCAGCAACGGGTGACTCCTACAGCCTGGCCGCATACGCAACGTATATGGCTGACGGCGGTTCCTTCCTTGACTTGATCGCTCGCTATGGTTACCTGAAGAACGATATCGACTCGGGCAACATGAGCCTTGAGACGGGATCAAATGCCTTCAGTTTGACGGCTGAAATGGGACATACGTTCCGCTTCATGGAAGAACGTGCCTACATCGAACCGCAGGTTGAATTCACCTATGGCTTTCAACGGCGTGAAGATCGAACAGGATGACTTCCAGTCCTTTGTCACTCGCGTCGGTGTCCGTACTGGCTTTGACTTCCCCAAGAAGGCCGGCACCATCTACGGTATGGTTTCCTACTCCTATGACTTCTTGGGTGACGCCGATGGTATGGCTTCCGAAGGAAATCTGCGTCAGGCGCTTTCCGAAGACCTCGGTGGCGGCTGGGTGAGCTACGGTATCGGCGCTCAGGTGATGTTCGGCAAGAGTTCGTACTTCTATGGCGAACTTGAACGTACGTCGGGCGGTGAAGTTGACAATCCCTACCTCTTCAACGCAGGTGTGCGCATCACGTTCTAACCCCTGAACGATTTGTTGTGGCTGATCGGTTACGATGAGTGCGGTAGCCGATCAAAAAACGGGCTTTGCAGGAGTTTGTTTTCTGCAAGGCCCGTTTTCTTGGGCGAGGTATGTGCGTTGTCAGGTGGCAATCGGCAGGTACCCGCGATATAAGCTGCCGACGAAGATTGTTTTGGGGATAGTATCCGTGTCTGAAAGTGTTTACTTCAATTTAGCTAGTGGAAAGTTACGCTTGCGTCTGAAAACAGTTTGCACTTGCGCGGTGCGTTCGTTACTTCCAACCTTGATCGTCAGAGCTCTTTGTTAGTTTTTTGTCAGTTTGAATTACTTCATTCGTTGTTTCGTAAGGCAGTCATGAATAAGGCGAGTTCAGCCAGTGTTCTGACTCCTAGTTTGCGGTAGCCGTTGGCGCGGTGTGTTTCGACAGTGCGTTCACTTAAACCGAGACGTTCCGCAATTTGCCTGTTCATCAGACCGAGATTTGCCAGTTTGAGAATTTGGGTTTCTCGGTCCGTCAGCAGCGCGAATCGTTCTTTAACGTGTTGTGTGGATTCGCCTTTTGCCTGAAGATCTTTTTGGACAGCATGAGCGACGGCGGATAGGAGAACCGACGGAGGCACCGGTTTCCGAAGCAGATCATCTGCACCGCGTCTGAAGGCCGAAATAACCATGTCCACATCAGCATGGGCAGTAAGAAAGATCAAAGGATGAGGATAGTTCAATTCCTGGAGACGCTTCTGGGTTTCCAGGCCATCAAGACCAGGCATGCTGTAATCAAGAATGACGCAGCCAGGGATGGAAATATCGTCCTCGGCCAGGAAAGAGGCTGAACCGTTGTAGGTTTTTACTTCCCAACCTTCACTTTTGAGCATAAAGGCGAGAGCCTGCAAGAGATCTTCATCATCGTCGACGATTCTTACAAGGGCGCGTTTATCGGTAAGCCGTTCATTTGTCATGGGAACCAAAGATCGGAAGAGCGTCGTGTAGG
>OGNM01000894.1_pt1 | contig 14835 bp, 11 predicted proteins | sample 1573441 | NCBI WGS metagenome assembly OGNM01 (sample SAMEA2581915, study PRJEB24529) | metagenome | biome: Human gut stool | place: China | collected 2011
CCGCCTCTACCACTGAATCCGGGATCTGCTCAAATGCGCTATACATAATAAATATCGGAAAGGTTGAGAACATCAACGGCAGAATAATCGCCCAATGCGTATTTATCATGTTTAGCCTATTTAACACAATGTACTGCGACAGCATTGTCACCTGAAATGGAAGTATCATGCAGAACATATACAGACCAAATATCAGATTTGCCCATCTGCTGCCGCTCCGCGACAACCCCCACGCTGCTGGCACAGCGAACACAAGCTGTCCGGCTATCACCACCCCGACTATCTTCACGGAATTCCAGAAAAGTACATAGTATTCCGGAGTGTCAAATAACAGTTCTACAATATTTTTAAATGTCGGATATAGCGGGATCATATGCCACACAACATGTCTCGCACCACTATCTGCCCCCTGAAACAACAACTGATCCAGCTCCATCTCACCCATAAATGTTCCACTTAACAGAATCAATAAAGGGATTACCGCCAGCGCCGCTCCCATTATGACCAGTATCTTCAATAACAAATGTATCCCCTCTGCTACATACCTCATTTGATTCCACGTCCTCTCAGTAAAATCTTTCTTTTATATTTAACTGATATCTCATGCCAATCAGTGAGACATACTAAACGAATTATAAGTATGATTCCGAAAAATACCACGGCTGTCATAACTGCCCCCGCCGTAAGCCTGCTGATTTCCAGCTTCTCAAACCAGTTGTTAAACACATGCTGTATCTGATATATGCTCATGTCCGGATAGCTGCCTGCCATCAAATATTGCTCCCTAAATATCTTAAGGGAATTCACCACAGACAACATGGCAACTATGAAAAATGACCTTTTCATATTTGGAAGCGTGATCCTGAATAGCTGGGTATATCTTCCCGCTCCATCAACTCTGGCAGCATCGTACACAGTCTCCGGTATCGCCGACAACCCAGACATCCATATAAGCATATTGTACCCTGTGTTCTTAAATATAAATGTGCCCACAAACAGCCAGAAGACCGCCTTTCCCGAAAGAAGATCAGCAAACAATAGCCTCCAGACCACGGCAAGTGAATTTGATGGTATAACAAGCGGCACGAGAAATGAAAACCTGACTGCGCTACTTTTCATTCCATATACCTCTACCGCAGCTATCAACGAGATTACCATGAGAAGTGGAACACTCACCAGCTCAAACTGCAGGGAGTTGCCTGCTGCTAGTCTGAATGCCGTATTTTCCCATACCGCTTTGTAATTTTGCAGTCCTGAAAAGCCACCATGCCCCACACTCTGAAATGACGATATAAATACATCCATCAGCGGAATAACAACAAAGATCATAACCCCCAAAAAACCCGGAATCACAAATCCGACTGTTCCTTTTGTCCTTCTGCTAACTAATTTATTCACTCAAATACACCCCTAAAAGTTTATCTATGGAATTAACTGTGCTGTCCAGACTATCCCCATTTTCAAGATAGTCTCCAACGTTATCCCTTATCACACTGCGCACCCTCGCATCAGTATTCGACGGAGTATCAAGCTCTCTCAATTTATCTATATAGTCCTCAAGATACTCATCCTTACGCCAATACGACCAATCCATGTAATCATTTCCCCCCAGGGTGATCTTTCCTCCCGGAGTTCCCATGGACTGTGCCTCTCTGTTCCATTCCCGCACGCCCTCCATATTGACCGGATTTCCACATTCAACGCCGTAATATATTTTCTGTACATCCGTACTGAACAGATCCTTCATAAAACTTATAGCCTGATCTAAACTCTTTGATCTGGAATTTATCGCAACAACCGTGTTTGGCACAAACACCTTTCCTCCACCATTTCCCCATATTTCATATGCGTAATCCGTATTTTCGCCGCTCTCACCTGTTCCGGCCTCATAGTCCTCTTTTATACTGTAAAAACGCCAGGATTCTCCCATCGTCTTCATGTTCACAAATGCTGTTTTTCTTCCAGACCAGGCGCTGTTGAACAGCGGGCTCATATACTCACTGTTTATAGCTTTTTTTATCTGATCACTGTAGGTGCCCCACGTTGCACTCCACTCATCAATCTGATCCTGAGTCGTCCTTTCCATCTCCGTGTCATACAAAAGCTTTAAGTCCTCTAGAAATTTTCTGAGCATCTCTTCGTCATAATTTCCATTGCTATCCACAATCTCCGATGCGTATCCTGAATACAATATATCAAAATAACACTCCCAATTATAGAATGACAGGTCATTTCCATATTTTGGTCTGTCTTGACTGCTTATATATGCTGCAAGCGACTGTACATCCATCATGTTCTTTACCTCTTTTTCCGGCCCGATAATTGCAGTAAACGTCTCCATGGATGGAATTGCGTATATCGAACCATCCTCTTTCCTGTATGTGTTGAGAACATTTTCCAGCCAGTCTGAATTTTCCTCCAGTATATCGTCATACACCTGTGACAATTCCAAGAGCACTCCGGTATCCTCATAGCTTCCCACATTCAATCCGTCCATTATGATAACATCAGGTCCCTCACCAGCGAGAAGCTGTGTATTGAGCGCTCTTATTGCATCGCTCTCAGATATTCCATTATCATCATCTATTCCCCATGTATACTTCACCGTCATGTCAGAATGGTATTCCTCGTACCATGAGATGAGAGTTTCATAGCTCTCTGCATAATATAACGAATATAGTGTAACTTCATTATCACCCATCTCTTCATATGAATACACCACCACATACTTTCTTCCACTCTTGCCACCAGCTATCGCAACAAATGTATCACCGCCTTCAACCACATAGTCGTACTCAATATCTGAATCCCTGAACGTAGCAAGTCTAATTCCCAGCCTATCCTTCAGCTTATACTCATATAAACCTGTGCTCAGCATAAGATACAGTGAGTCCGAATCTTCGTCATATTTCATGATATTTCTGCAGCTCACCGCATCCATCCCCTTTTCGTTGAAGGTCTCGTCCAGGTCGTCCGCCATACTCTTATCAAATGCTGTGATGTTTTCAGTCTCACTTCCATCGGATATGTCATATGACAGAAGGCTCCTCTCTGTCAAAACCATAATCCTGTCGCTCGCCACACATATATCTGTGTAATTCATATTTTTGATGACAAATCTCTCTTCACCATCCATTGAAAAACACCTTATATCACCGCCCGGGCAGCCCGAGATATAGCCGGATCCGTCAGCAAGCACTCTGATAGCTGTCACATTTCCCTCAAATTCATCAGATAGCTGTCTGACCTCTCCATTCCCTGTTATGACGGCTATCCTGCTCTCCATGTCTCCATCTCCCAAGACACTGCTCAAAGCTATATATATACTTCCATCCCCATCAACATATGCCGCTGATATCTTCTCGTCCACTGACATCACGAAAGCTGAGTCAAGCTTTTCCTCCTGTACCTCACCATTAGGTGACGTGAATGTCAGCTTTACAGCCTCGCCGTCAGAATTTTCTCCTATACACACATAACCGTCCTGTGTCTTTCCTATTCCATACACCTCCGCCACATTCAATTGTGTCATCTGATATTCAGACAGTTCCTTCACCACCTCTTCATCTCCTGATGTTCCAGCGCAGCCACAGCATATTATCATGACAGCGGCAAGCAGTAAAAATATATTTATACGCCCCATGATTACCTCCTTTTCCCCAGTTAGCACTTCCTCTATTCACATATTTTCATGTACAAATTGTAGCATCTACAGACTCTCAGATTATCTAAAAACCATCTAAATTGCGTATACCGCTTTCAAACGCTCCCCAAATGAATTACTATAAAGTAAGAATGAAATGAACTACATTCCAGATTACAATAACGAAAAGGGGATATGTATGAACCTGCTGCTTGTGGAGGACGACCTCAATCTTGGGAAAATACTGAAAAGACAAATGGAAGATCACGGAATATCTGTGACGCTGTGTACAACTGGAAAGCAGAGCACAGAGCTCATATATTCCGGGGTGGATATCGACATCCTGGTGCTTGACTGGATGCTCCCTGACATGTCCGGTCTGGACATTCTCAATCAGTTATACTTTGACAGGATATCGATACCCGTGATTATGCTCACAGCCCTTGGGACACTCGAGAACAAAACTGCAGCATTTTCCCACGGTGCCGACGATTATATTGTCAAGCCTTTTGAATTTGATGAGCTGTTGGCTCGTATAAACGCACTTTACCGAAGAACCCAACAGATTGGTACATTTGACTATTCATATGGTGATGTCACTTATATGCTCGACAGCCGGACACTTCAATGTGGTACCCAGTCGGTGCGGCTCACCAACAGAGAATCCCAGCTATTTGAATTATTGCTGAGATCTGCTGGTAAGCTGGTAAGTCAAGACGAGATCATCGAAGCCATATGGGGACTGACCTCAAATGTGGGAAATGGGAATATACTGAATTACATTTATTTTCTGAGAAACAGATTAAAAACCATCCATAGCAGTCTTGTGATAAAGGTCGTATACGGCAGTGGCTACATGCTAGTCTGCAGAAAGGAGGACACATCTATATGATAGAACAGCTCAAAAGAAAACTTTCCATATTTCTCTCCTCCGTCATAGCAATTATTCTGACTGCCATGTCCATTCTTCTGCTCCACACTGTGATAAAGGAGTACACAAACAGCACGTACATATCGTACACAAGGGATGTAAACCTTTTATTCTCATATCTTGAACAGGTGAGCATCATAGACATGCCTATCCTCAATGAATATAGTGAGAAAAATCTTAATATAGACGTGCTGCGAAACAACAACACAATCGTCTCCACGAACAGCTTTGCAGAGAGCGCGTCAATTTTTGAAGCTGCATCTCCTTACCATCAGCCGATGTACTGGAAAGATTATTACAATGCGATAAATCAGGGCGAAAACAACAGGAGATTTTATATTGTCAGATATGATCATACCGACTACTGGAACAGCTACAGCATCATAAATATAGGTGGAAATTTCTATACCATACACACCATATTCAACAACGCTACGCTGTCTGCATACAAAGCAAAAATGATGATTTTATTTCTGATCATTACTACCATAGCAATAATACTTCTGTCCATATTCTCATGCATTTTTACAGGCAGGATACTTATCCCTGTAAATGTGGCTTATAAGAAACAGGATATGTTCATAGCTGTAGCATCCCATGAACTGAAGACTCCTGTAACCGTCATAAAATCATGTCTCAACGGACTGTCTGGCAGTAATCCTGACAAGACTGACAATGATTATATTTTGACAGCCCAGAGGGAATGTGACAGAATGACCGATATGGTGAACAATCTCCTGACATTTGCTGATATAAAGAAGTCAGGCAGGGATAACTTCGATGACATTCACCCGGAAGATATAATAATAGAATTATACGATCGCTTTGAATCAATTGCCATGCAAAAAAGTCTTGACCTGGCAGTATCCATACCTGACAATCCCCTTTCACCTGTCTACATGGACAGGGATAGAATGCTTCAATGCCTATCTATTCTGGTGGACAATGCCATATCATGCACCGCCAATGGACAGATAGCAATATCTGTATCCGCGGATGTTTCAAATCTATACTATACAGTATCAGATACAGGTTCTGGAATAAGCGATGAAGATAAGCCGCACATTTTCGAAACCTTCTATTCCAGACGCAACGACCATAAAAATCACTTTGGACTCGGTCTCAGCATCGCCAGGAGCATAGCAGAGCTCCACGGTGCTGACATAACAGTCAGTGACAATATTCCGCACGGAAGTATATTTACTATAACATTTAAGCTGTAAGTTACTTATTTCTACAAGCGGTGTAAGGCTTAATTTTGCAAATCGTTTTTACTTTCTGTCAGCCTGCGTATTTGCAACTATATAGCTGTAATACACTGTATCAAGCATCTCCCTGTCGTTGAAGTCATCGCCAAAGCTTTTTCCATTTCAGACTTATACATTTCTATCGTGTTGTCCAGAATTTTCATCATCTCCTCACAAACCAATAGACTAATCTATCTTTCCAAACCAATCCAGCACTTCCACCTTCTCCAGGTTTTCGTCAGAATGCTCTATCTCCCTTGAATATCTGTATGCCAGTTCTATGAGGTCATCCATGGAAATCTGCTCTCCATTTTTCAGCCATCTGGCCATGAGCAGCATATAAAGCTCAACAGCATGTCCTACGCAGGCCTCCACTTTGCCGATGATGTTGTCGTCGTACACGGCTCCCAGAAGATATATCGAGATGAAGTATACTACGATCTGCTCTAGCACAATCTCCATAGAAGGCAGTATTTCACCGACAGATGCATCGCAGAAATCAGAGTTCAGATCGCGCATGCCTTGATCATCAGCATTTACATTCTCTTCTGAAGCATTGCTGTCCGCAGCCCGCTCATCTGCCATATCCTGACACGCAGAATGCCTGCGCCACCATGCCTCAAACCTTCTCCGATTCTCCGTAAATGTTTCCTCGCCCCCACCAAACAAAAGCTCCTGCGACTCTATGAGCACATCCTCCCAGTCGTCGTACAAAAGCTCCAGCTCGCCCTGAAGAAAGCCAAACTGTCTCTGTAACAAGACATATTCATCATCTGAAAAGACTTCATTATTGATCTCTGTATTAGAATGCTCTGGGCAAGATTCTAATTTCCTGCAAATCTCCGGCTTATCCTGCTCTTCACACTCATCCCACATGACAAGGTCGCCCTCATCATAGTGTCTCTGTGCCGACGCTCCGATCTGAATCACCCGCTCTATTCTGCTCCGGATGTCCACACTTCTGTCCTGAATGACATTCAGTATCGCCTCCCGGATATCCTCCAGATTGGAGTACAGGAAATAATCAAAATCATCGAACACTTCGTCCTCATCGTCTTCCTCGGTCACAAATGTCACCTTGTCCGTAATATTCATCAGTATCCGTGCCACCTCCGGACATGAAAGAGAAAGTGATATCTCCCGCACATTCTCGAATTCCTCCGTATGCCTCGGATATTCCCTGCATGTAGTGCAGAGGCTGTCCTTGCCCATATGTATATACATATCACACAGCATGTCATCCCGCAGAAATGCACACTTTCCACTTCTGCCGTGTCTGAAAACGCCCTCTTTCCAGTTTACTTTCCGGTGAAGTTCCGGTCTGTAATCTCCATCATACTCCTGATACCTTTCAAGAGAATCGTCATCTATCACTATCTGCCATTTGCCGCAGCATGTGTCCGGGCATTTGTCCGCTATGCAGCTGAATTTCTTATAATAATCCGGGTATGTGTAAATCATATGTACTCCTTTATATATAATCATGCCATTATTCCATTCATCGGCTCTGCAGCACGATCACGAACTTGTTACCATCCTTTTGTGGAATAACACTTAACATTCCGCCCTGTTTTTCTATGATCTCCCTTGACAGATAAAGACCTATTCCAACGCCATCCTTGTCACCGGAATTTCTGCCACGGTAAAACCTCTCAAATATATGTGTACGCTCATCCTCTCCTATTGGTTCATTCTCATCTGTCACACTGATTTCAACCGTGAGCCCTAGTTTTCTGACCGACAGGACTATCTCACTTCCAGTTTTTCCGTATTTTATCGCATTATCCAAAAGATTGAAACACGCTTCCGCAGTCCATCTTCTGTCATGCTGTATATCACATTTCACCTGTTCATCATATCTGATAGTTATATCGGCGTTTTTCGCACTCACATATACATCTTTCACTGCCTGCAGCACAGTGTCATTTATACTCTGGCTTTTCACATCGAGATTGATAAGTCCGCTTTCCAGTCTGGATACCTTTATCATACTCTCCGAGAGAAATGACAAGCGCTCCACCGCCAGTTCAAGGACTTGCAAGTACTGAGTACGCTCATCATCACTTATATCCGGATTTTTCAGAAAATCCGTGTACATCCTCAGGTTCGATATTGGCGTCTTCAGTTGATGGGAAAGATCCGATACCAGCCCCTTAATCTTCTCATGCTCCAGCCTCTCTCTGGAATTCTGAAGCTTCAGCGCATCGATTATCTTGTCAACCTTGCTCTGCAGCCTTGATACCAGCGAGTCATCATTTTCCGGAAATACCTGCTGCCGTTTCAGCTCAGAGAGATTGTCCAGAAGATCCGACATAGCTGCCACGACCTCCGAAATAAAGTCATCATCCGCCTTCTGCAGCAACTTTATGACAACAAACATAACTACACCACACGCCAGTGCACCTATGGCCGCAAGTATTTTCCCTGAACATACATACTCAAATACTGCTAAAAACACAAACAAAAGAAGTGAGCATACATACAGCATCCTCACTCTCTTCGTATATTTACCATAGTTTTCAATATATTTATCCATATTATCTCTGTTATCTACCCCTGCCTATGTCTCGCCAAATGTATATCCGATTCCAAACACCGTTATCACGTACTCCGGATTGCCGGCATCCTTTTCTATCTTCTGACGAAGTCTTCTGATATGCACATTCAGCGTGTTCTCATCCACATAATTTTCATTGTCATCCCAAATCTTCTGTATGATCATATCCCTTGTGAGAACGCGCCCCTTATTTTTTATCAGCAGTTCCAGTATCCTGTATTCCGTAACGGACAGCTTTATCGGTTCATCCGATATGTACACCTGCATCCGCTCAAAGTCAACACTCATATCCCCATAATGAAAACGTTCGTGCTTTACCCCATCCGGTACATTTTCACTTCTTCGAAGGACTGCCTCCATCCGCTGATACAGAAGTTCCACGGAAAACGGCTTTGCTATATAGTCATCACAGCCGGCCCGGAAACCCTCTATCATGTCAGTCTCCGTATCTCTTGCCGTAAGGAAGATGATCGGGATCTTTGTACTTTTTCTCAGTTCTCTCCAATAGTCAAGTCCCCTTCCATCGGGAAGGTTTCTGTCAAGCAATATCAGATCGAAGCCATGTTCTAGGCAGCCATCTGCCTCCTTGCATGAGTACGCAGCTTCAACCTCGTATCCCCTCTTTTCAAGGAACAGCTTCACGCCTCCACATATGATCACATCATCCTCCACGACCAAAATACGTTTCATACTTTCTCACCATTATCTATTATTTCTTCATGTTTCTCTGTTCTTATTTGATGATAATCTTTTCACTACGAAGCACTTTTACGTTTTCTTTATCCGTAATGCCTTCTTTCACTTTCAGATTCCTGATCTCAGCGCCAATCACATCATCCAGTACTACTGCATAACGACCATCTTTCTGCTCAGCACTGATACTGCAATTATCTAATAGGAAGTCCTTCACATGACGCGCCCAGAAACCAAAAGACGGTTGTATTTTCAAATCACCTACATTATAACGTCCTACTCCGATTTCAGGCGGATACGCTTCTGCATCTTCTACCGGATGTCCGCCTTTCACAAGTAAATTTACATCATGGAACTGTACATTCTTAATATACCCGGTATGCTGGCCATTCGGCAAACGAAATGTCAGTCCTCCTTCCACAACTTCCGTATCCGGCAGTTTAAAACCTGCAATGATGGGTGTTGCCGTATTTTGAGAACCATCGTATGCTTTCCAGCGACCTCCACGGAAAGAACTCCCTCCGTATACTTCATCAATGTCTACACCACAAATCACAATATTCTCCACTTCACCGATATTAGAGTTGGTCACCAGTAGTTCCTTGCGAACATTTCCATTTTCTGTGAACGTGAAAGGAGCTACATCAGCACCCAACACACGGCCTCTATTGGATATAGATATGAAGAACGGAGCACGGGTACGATGCATCACCGAACGGGAATGTATCGGTCCTGTCTTTCCACTATTCAGATAGACATTTTTTATATGTCCGCCATCATTGGTAGATATGGAGAAACCTGCTTTATTGGCACCCAGTACATAAATATTATCCACGTATAAGTCCTGAATATCATCCGCTGTTTCCGAACCTATCTGGAACAGGTTACAATTGGTATCTCCAACGATATTGCGTACCATATAGTTACGTGCTGGACGGGTAAAACCTAATGAACAATCCGAACCCGGTTTCACAATATCATCCGAACTGACACGCGAATAAATGTTCGTCACCGTTACATCATTGCACGCCATAAAGTCGTAGATATCACGGGCATTCCGGGTATTATGTTTGGCAAAGTAAGTATCGTGCACATGGATGCCATCGGTACCTGTAGCCAGCAAAACAAAATGACCTCCCTGATCTATATGCAGCATATTGCTGACGTCATAATTCTTCTGCCCATCCGCATCTATATAGTAAGGTTCATCCTTTTGCGGATCATACCACATATCTTTACCCATAGCCCAGCCTCCAATTTCAATATTGGTACAAAGTTTTAAAGAAAACATTTTGTCACAGCGCTTCTCGGGAGCATTATTCATGACTTTATCAGAAGTAACCAAATTACCATTACCCGTGATACGGCCTGTACCCACAATCTTCACATTATCAATGCGTTCTCCAAAGAACATTGCATTGCGGAAGAACGTATGCCCCACATCCTGCTTCGTCAGATAGTTCTCCGGATCAGCATAAGGGCGAGGATCGGTAGGAGAAAGTCCCGAACGGTAAGCCCGGTCACTAAACCAAGTTGTTTCCGGCGCATCGCCACCCGGAAGCCCCTGAATGGTAGCATCTGCATCCAGATGTAGCCAGACATTGCTTAATAGATGAACTGTCCGTACATTATAGGTACCTGCCGTAAATCGTAGAATACCCCCGCCCAACTCATTCATCTCCTTAATAGCTTGGTTTATGGTTTCCGTATCGTCTGCTATTCCATCTCCTTTTACTCCTGTAGTCTTAATATCCTGCAAACCGGAATAGAACCAGGCTATATTTGATTCTCCCTGGTTATCACCTCCTTTTACAAGCAGTTTAAAAGCATACAATTGATTAGGATTCAACCGGCCGGCAGCAGCGAAATCATCGTCCGGCAATATCACTGTTCTTACAGGTTTCCAGGTTCTTCCCTTATCCTCAGACAATAGCAAAGTCACAGACTCCGCATTACGAGGAGCTGTCCAGTAGAAAGAAGTGAAAGATAAATCCCAATTCTTTTTATATGTAAATGCCTGCAAGGGAGTACGGGTAAAATCGGAGACAGTCGTCACTCCTTCAAAAGTTACAGTAGCAACCGGACTATGCAGAACTTCCGGTTGAGAGGTTATATAATCAGCCTCAAATGCATAATTACCTTTTTCCGGTATTACTACTCCGCGGAAACAAAGACGGATATCAGGGCCGTTAGAGGGACGAAAATCCAAATCTTTAAAGATTAACAGGGTACCTTTCTTCCCATCTTTACGAATTTCCACATCCCCAACCTTTTTATACGAATAGTTGGTTCCGGTTCTTCCGATAGACTGTTTGGGCAAATCACGAAGAATCACTTCTCCACGACCTATTACATTTACCGTTGTATTGTCCAATGTTACAGCAATCCCTTCCGGTACGCGAATAGTGACAGTAGTCATCGGGCTACGCTGTCCGGCATAAAAATCAAGTGTCAGATTTCCCGCAGTCTTTATGGTAAATGCAGTACGGTCCAACTTTATCACAGGCGGCAATGCCCCTTTACATACCCCTACCAGCAAACGCTTTTTAGAAGTTGATTGCAAATAATCTCCATGAGCCGGAAAACCTTCTGTTTTCTCCTGTCCGGCAGAAGCAAAAAGACGATAAATGCCCGAACCGGAATGAGCCAATTGCTCTTTCAGAGCTTCAACTGACGGCAAGGTAGAACTTAAGCCCTCATTTTCGGGAGTATCTACAGTATAGCGATAAGTAGAACCTTCAAACAACAATAAAGAATCGCGCGTCAGTTGCCAGGGATACAATTCCCCTGCCTGAATGCTTGCTCCTGCCACTCCCAGCAACAGAGACAAAAGAAAAGTTTTTGATAATATAGACCTCATATCCAATAGTGTATTTCTCATAAATCAACGATTCGTATCGATATGGTTAACATTCTCTTTCAACGCCTTATACCATGTCGGACCGGCAGTAAAGATACAGGCATCTATCCGTTCTTTTTCCTCTTGATTCAAACCGTCAGGCATATCAACCGACTTAAAACCTTCTCTCACCTGTTCATAAGGGACACTCGAAAGTGAATTCTTATCAGAAAATGCCCACTCATTATCCAGAAACAAGAAACCGGGAAGTACTTCATCCGCCCTCACTATTTTCAAATCAGGAGTTTGTCCTGCAAACAGATTATGGGCAAAACGAACATTGCGGGGCATCTTTTCTCCACGGCCTGATCCCAACTCCAATGAACTATTCAGAAAGGTATTATAAGCGATATCCACATTCTCTACCCGATGGTATGAAGTTAATGGTTCTTGTTTCACATCCGTTTCTGCCGTAGGACGTTCGTAGACTCCTACACGTACCAACAATCCGAATGACCTTACATCTTTAATATAATTATCGTAAACCGTATGTCCCTGGTTAATAATACGAATACCGGCGGTTCCACGCAGATTATGCCCTATAAATGTATTCGACTCTATCACATTATAATGCCCATGACGACAAACCAATCCACCGGCAGATTCATAAAACAAGTTCCTGCGCAATACATTATGACAGGATTTCACAGAAATAATCTCATTTTCTCCACTACATCTGAAAAAGACATTATCCTCGACAATCGTACGTGATTCCAATTGGGAAGACCAGGAATGCCCGATACGAATAATTTCTGCTCCATTGCCACCGTAAGGCTGACGTTCACCAAAGAAATTATGATCTATCAAATGATTATTCAAGTGGTTATCAGCACTCAGCCATACCTGCAACACCAGTCCGCCTACTCTTTTATTAGCAAAGTAACAATGGTCTATCCGGTTATTAGTTCCCCGTAATCCGACCCAATATTCATCTCCTTCATTCGGTCGTTCACCTTTCTGAGGATCATTACACTCATCAATCACACAACGAGTCATCCGACAAAAAGAAGCATACACACCTTTTTCTCCTTGAAAATCAATCATATCATGCCCTATGGCCCATGCCTTATAAAAGAGCAAGTCTTCCAGTTGCAAATACTCTCCATATATCTTCAGCCTTAACTTACCGGAAATAACAGCCTTTCCGGGATTCTCAGCCCGCCAAACAATCGGTTTACCAGAAACACCCTTACCAGTAAAATGTATTTCTTCCAGATTATGATACGTTCCGTCTTTCAGTACGACGGCATCCCCCGGCTGCAAGTTTCCACTACCCAGCAACTGCTTCATTGCCTGCACATCTCCCGGTGAGAATGTATACTCTTTGGCACTGGCAAAGAGCGACACCATTAAGAGCAAAAGAACACAAAGTTTTTTCATCATGTTTTTCCAATTAGAGTTTAAAAATCACAGAGCAAATATAGATGATTAAAACATGAACAGAAATAGGTAACTTCCCTCTGGAAGTAGTTTGAGAAGATACTTCAAAAGAATGGTACGTTTTTATAAACTTGAAGTGCAGATATAAAAAAATCGTCCCCTTACATTGTGATTACAACGTAAGGGGACGACCCTATTCTAAATCGATTTTTTTATTTCTTAGGAGCCGGAGAAGAATATCTTGCGTTCAATCCTTCTACGATTTCTTTCGTAATGTTATAGATGCTGTCAGCGTACAACAGATTGTCGAAACCTGTATTACTGATAATCATACTATATCCTTTTGTCTTATTATACTCTTTCAGGAAAGCATTGATAGAATCGCGCAATTGCAGGCTATTCTTTTCGTTTTCGCTCATCAACTCTGATTGCAGTTTGTTGCTCAAAGTCTGTAAATCTTGTTCCAGTTTGGCGATGCGGTTGTACTCCTGCTGTGCTCTTTCTGGAGACAGATAAGCATTATTCTGATACTTCGTCTGGAAATCCTGTTTCTGCTTATCCAATTCACGAGCTTTCTGATTCAGCGTCAAGCGTACATTTTCACTCTTCTTTACCATACCTTCATTCAGGTCGATGCAGAAATTATATTGTGCCAGAAGCGTGTCTATTTCAACATAAGCAATCTTCATTCCAGTAAGTTCACCTGAAGCTTGGCCTGACGTAGTTGCCGTTTGATTTTCAGCTTTACCTGCACACTGAGAAAATAAAACGATAAGTGCAAGAGCAGCCAAACCGTTTACGAGGTAGTTCAATCTCTTCATAACTTGTAAAAAATATAGTTTTAAAATTATTAATTCATACTATCATTTAAGGCTTTTTCCAATTCGTCAATGGAGAAACGGGGTTTCTTCTGTGCTTCCCGGTCCTGCGACTGGGCACACCCAATACCTCTCTCCCGCATTGCTTTATTACCGCTGACGTGCCCGTTAGGGAACTTTCCGCCTTTCACAAAAAAGACCTTTACACCTAATAATGCAATACAAATAGCAACTATTAACAAACTTATCAATACTGTATCGAGCATTTCTACTATTTTTGTAATACGAAAACAGACTGCATTTCAGCAAAATGAAAATAAAATTTTCTTTTGCATTCAATTTGCTCTATTTTTGTGGGTGCAAATATAGGGCTTTGTATGGACTAACCCGCTTTTTTTACCATAAAAAAAGAGAAGCGGTTATAAAATAGCCAATTGATTTAACCATATTTAGCAATAAGAGGTTAAATACGAACATTCATAAAGGAATTAATATGGAAAAGAATGAACTGAAACCGGCAGGCGTTTTTCATTATTTCGATGAAATCTGCCAAGTGCCGCGTCCTTCAAAGAAGGAAGAGAAAATGATTGCTTATCTGAAAGCATTCGGTGAGAAACATAAGTTGGAAACGCTGGTCGATGAAGCCGGCAACGTCCTCATCAAAAAG